>Ga0256842_1000789_pt1 | contig 27397 bp, 21 predicted proteins | sample 4559240metaG_FD_185973 | JGI IMG/M metagenome (GOLD analysis project Ga0256842, IMG submission 185973) | Hydrothermal vent microbial communities from Guaymas Basin, Mexico - 4559-240 | ecosystem: Environmental > Aquatic > Marine > Hydrothermal vents | place: Mexico: Guaymas Basin | collected... | reverse complement strand
GTTTGAATTTGATGATTTAATTGCTATTTGTCATATTCAAGTATATACAGATATTTTTACACTAAATCAATGTCATAATTGAATTTCATTGTTTATTAATGAAAATTTAATATTTTTTATATATGAGTGTTTTTTTATTTTTTTTATTTTTGAGCTTAATTCGTTTTGTATTGATTTAATTAAATTAATATCATTATTTTCTTCTATAATTTTTTCATTTGTTTCTAGTCATTGAATCTTCTTTTTAAAGAAAAGAAAATTATCTCAGTTTTTATAAAAATTTGTATCTAAATTTTGTTCTACAAAACTTATAGGATTTACTGTATATGCAATTACTCATTTAATTGTTTTTTTATATCGTCATTTCATAACTGTTCTTGAAACAATATCTTCTAATACAAATATTTTATTTACTTGAAAATGAAGGTGTGGTGCTGTTGATTTTCAAGAAGATCAAATTAATCATATTTTTTCTCATTTTCAAACAATATTTCATACTTTAACAAGTATTTTGCTAAGATGTGCATAAAATACCTCATAATATTTTCAATTAATTTGATACAATATTCCTATATAATTTCAAAATCATATTCTTGAATATTTTGTTTCAACAACTAATCATGTTGAAATAGAATAAACTGGTGTTCATATAGATGATATAATATCTATTCCAGCATGAGTTCAAGTATTTTTAATCCACATATATTTTTTATTATAAGTTGCAGTCCATATTGTTCTTATAAGTCTTCTCATAAATGTAAAATAGTCAATATCTTCTGGGTTTGAAAAATGTTTTCTAAAATTATCAAATGTTAAATATTTATATTTATTTATGTAATTACTTATGTAAATAGGAAAGTATGTTTTAAGTCAGTCAGGTATTTGAGCATAATTTTTTACTTTTGTTTCTCAATATGTGTATCAATATTTTTGTAATGTTTTATCTGAAAAATGTATAACTTTTATAACAGGTCGTATTATCTTTTTTGAATTAGGAACAGAAACTATTTTTTTATATAGTTCTGATTGATTAATTATATGGCTTTTAAAATTATTTGTTATGTCACATAACAAATTGAAATTATTTGTATTATATGAAATAAAAAAATAGCTTGTAAGCATAATAACAAATATTCAAAATGTTTTTTGTATTAATTTAATATTATTTTTTTTTAGATAATGAATTTTTATGTTTTTCATTTTATTTTTATTTATGTAAATAATCTAATTAATATATTAACTTTTTTAAATAATTTGTCAAAAGTATAGAATAAATATTTTGCTAAAAAATGTGTTTATTTGATATAATATTTTTTTGAACTTGTTTAAAGTATATTAATTTTGATTATATGCGGTTTTTTGACTGAAAATTTATAAATAATAATATTTTATGCTAATTGTAACTTAGTTTTTTATAGAATTTAATAGAATAATTATAAATCAAAAAGTAATATAAATATCAGCTAAATTAAATGTAGGAAAAAAATCAAAAACAGTAATAAAATCTCTTACTCATCATAAGAAAGCTCTATCAATTAGATTTCATATTCATCAAGCACATATTAATATAAATTCTACTTTTCAAATATATCATTTTTTATATAAAAAAAATATAAGGAATAATGTAATAAATGTAAAAAATTTTATTATATCAAAAGGGAAAAAACTAATTCACCAACTTATTCAAGTATTAAATACATGTTTTGAAAATAAAAAAAAATTTATTAACAAATTCTTATCATAAAAAATATATTTAGTAAATTGATCAAATATAACTAGCAATAATATAATAAAATACTTCATTATTTTAAATTTTAAATTTTATACATAAAAGCTGAATAGGACTATATTCAATAATTAGTTGAAAATCAAGCTAAAATTTTTACATTTGTAAAGTTATATTTGTAATACAATTAAATTAAAATTTACGATTTACATAATAATTTATGTTATACATAAAAAATATACAAGATTTTTTAAGTAAAAACAATATAAAAAAATTAGATTTAGAAAATGCTAAAAAAATTTATGAAAAAATTATTAAAGATTTAAATAAACATAATTATCTATACTATGTCAAATCAAGTCCAATAATTTCAGATTACGAATATGATTTATTGTTTAAATATTTAAAAGATATAGAAAAGAAATTTCCAAATATTATAAAAAAAGATTCTCCTAGTCAAAAATTAACAAGTCAAATACAAGAAAGTTTAAAAAAAGTAAAACATTCTTATTTATTATTGTCATTAGAAAATACTTACAATATTGATGAAGTAGCAGAAAAATTAAATAAACTTGAAAAAGAAAGTAATACAAAAATCAAATTTTATATTGAACCTAAATATGATTGATTATCCATAGAATTAATATATAAAAATTGAATATTTTATAAAGCTATTACAAGATGAGATTGAATTATTGGTGAAGATGTAACAGAAAATGTAAAAACAATAAGGACATTACCGTTGTCAATTCCATATAAATGAGATTTACATATAAGATGAGAAATTATAATAAAAAAAAGTGAATTTATTAAAGTAAATAATGAAAGGAAAAAACTGTGATTAGAAATATATTCAAATCCTAGAAATTTAGCATCATGAAGTTTAAGACAACTTAATACAGAGATTACAAGAAAAAGAAAATTAGATTTTATAGCATATGAAATATTAAATTATAATAATATAAAAAAAAATGTAGAATTTTATAACGAAATGCTAGATTTTTTAGAGCAACAATGATTTTGGGTATACGACTTTTTTAGTATTATAAATAATACTAAAAATATACTAACTTCAAACAATTTTAAAAATTTATCAAATATAATAGAACTTTTTAAGAAAAGACAATGATTAAATAAAGAAAACATATTAAATATTATAAAGTCACAAGAACTTAAATCATTTTTGGATTTACAAGATGTAGAATTTGATTGACTTGTTATAAAAATTAATAATCTTCAAAATCGAGAAAAAATATGATACACTTCACACCATCCAAAACGAGCTTTTGCATTTAAATATCCAGCTAAACAAATAAGTTCAAAAATTTTAAATATTGAATTATCTGTTTGAAGAAGTTGAATTATTACACCGGTTTTTTTAATAAAGCAAGTAGAATTATGATGAGTAAATATTAAAAGAGTAACTTGACACAATTTTAATTTTATAAAAGAAAAGGATATTAATATTTGAGATTATGTGCGAATAATTAGATCTTGAGAAGTAATCCCATATGTTGAATCTACTATCAGAAATGATTGAAAAAAAATATCAATAGATAACAGTAATGAGCAAAAAAATATAATAAAAAAACTTAAAAATTATTTTGAAAAAAATTATGATTTTAGTTGATTAGAAAACAATAATATTTTATATTTAAATTATATTTTGAATTACAAAATATATGAACAAGAAAGTTTAGTTTATAAAATTGAATCTATTAAATCGGAAGACAATGAATATTTAGTAAAAATTGTAGAACCTAATTTTTGTCCTATATGTGGTTGAAATACATTTCATCCAGAATGAGAAGTAGCACTAAAATGTATAAATGTAAGTTGTCCTGCACAGGTAAAAGAAAAAATTGTTCACTTTTGCAGTAAAAACTGATTAAATATTGAATGACTATCAGAAAAAACAATAGAATTATTTTTAAAAATAAACATTATTTCAGATTATTGAGACATATTTTTTATACCAGAAAAAAAAGAAAATCTTGTATCTTTGCCTTGATTTGACCAAAAAAAAATAGAAAACATTATTTTTGCAATAAACAATAAAAAAATAATTGAATTAGATAAATTTTTGTCATCATTATGAATAGAATTTGTTTGACCAAAAACATCTAAAATAATATCACAAAATATAAAATTTTATTCAGAAAAATTTTTTATAAACAAAAATGAAATTAATTTTTTTAATTTTATAGAATTTATTTTATCAGATAAATGAAAAGATTTTTTATTATCGATAAATTGAATTTGAACAAAAGTAATTTATAGTATACAAAAATTTTTCGCAGAGAAACACAATATAAAAATAATAAAAAAATTATTAAAAAAAGTTAAAATAGTTTTTAGTATAAATCAAACTTGAAAATTTTTATGACAAATAATATCAATTACTTGATCAATTAACGAAATTTCTAGAAACGAAATTACAAATTTTATAGAAAAGAATTGATGAGAATTTTCCGATCAAATAACAAAAAATACAACAATTCTTTTAATATGAAAAAATCCTTGAAAAAATAAAATAAGTAAAGCAAAAAAATATAATATTAAAACCTATTCTTTAGAAAAATTTTTAAAAGAAAACTGATTTATAACAAAGCAGAAACCTAGACAAGAGACCTTATTCTAATTCTTTTTGAACAAATTCTTCTATTTTTGTTAAATTTATTTTAAATCAAACAGGCAATTTTTCTAACCTAGTTTTACAATAAAAATTTTTATATTGTCAACAATACCGATTTATATAATCAAAAATAACTTTTTTTGAAATTCTATTTTTTTTATTTTGAGATAATTGATATTTATCAATTTCCTTATCAATATAATATTTTAAATATTTTCATCTTTTAAGTTTTACATATCTATAAGTAATTTTTTTCATTATTTTTGTTGTAGTTTTAACAATTTTATTTATAGTTTTATTATTTTTAATTTCTGTTCAACGATGAAATATATCAGATATTAATTTTTTTTCAAAATTTTTATAATTATCTCAATATATCATACTTATCATTTTATTATAATTTTTATTTGCTCAAGAGAAATTTAAATCAACTAAAGATTGAACTTGTTGTCAAACATAAGAAATATATTGAGGATTTGTTATCTTAGGGAAAATTGTGCTAAACCATATATAACCAAGAATAGATATTAATATTATTGATAATGTTCTTACAATAACAAATCTATGGGGGAAAAACAAATATCTTAAAAAGCTTACAACTAATAATACTCAAATAATAATCAACATAATAATATTAATTAATCAAATTTGCCATAACAACACTAATAATATGCCGAACAAGAAGCCAGATGCAAAAAATTCCTTGAATAAATTAAAAAATCTTTTTATGTAGTAAAGAAATTTATTTTGATAGAATTCTCAATTCCATATTCATATATTTTTTACACTTAAATATATTCTTTGTAAAATAGTATATTCTTCATAACTTTCAGAAGAAAAAAACATTAACAAGAAAAATAATTTTTGCCAATCTTTTAAAGGAAGTTTAATTGATCTAAATATTAAAATGTAATAAAAATACGGTTTTATAAAAGGCCAAAATAAACTATTATATAAATTTATAAGAGTATCTTTAAATTGTTTAAAAAATAAAAACATATTAAATCAAGATAAACTATCTAATTTTTGTATATAAAATAAATTTATTCATCATATTTTTGCCCATTCGTCCTCATTTAATCTTTCTTTTATAGCTTGCCAATAAAACAATTTTTTAAATTTATTATGTTTTAAGTTAATCAAATAAGTTATTATATATCTTGTCAGTTCATTTTTAGAATTAAAATATTTACTATATTCACTTAAAAAGTATTTCTGTGCTTTTATTTTATTTTTTAGCATAAGTCAATTATATATAAAATAATATTTTTTTAATTCTCAAACTTTTGATAGTATTTTTACAAACAAATTAATTTTATCTGGTCTTTGTCTGTCAAAATAAGTAACTATATTAGAAAAACAAATATTTAATGCATCATAATAAAAACAATATTTTTTATAATACTCATTAAAAGTTAATTTGCTTTCGTTGTATGAACTTGGATGATTTGTTATATTTACTTCAATCAATTTATAAAAATTTCTAAGTTCCTTTTCTGAAGCATGTAAAATATAATTATTTAATTTTTGAGATAAATCTTTTATTGAAGGTATTTCATCAAGAAATGGATACTCTTTTATAAGTTCTTTCCTGGATTTAGTTGATAACTGATCTATTACTTTAGGTTTATTGTTTAATATTGCTGATACTTTTATTTTAAGTGTATTATCGAAATATACTGCACATTGTAAATAAGTTACCACATCATAATATTTAAGTTCATCTAATAATAATTGAAGAGCTTTTGCTAATTGTTTTGTAAATCAAGTATAATAATATATTCTTACCAAAAAATTTGAATATCACATTGGTTTAATCATATTAATATTTTTGCATTTAGACTTATTTTTAAGATTTATATTTTCTTGTTGAGGAGCAATAAATTCATTTATTGCTTTGTAAAAATATTCTTTTAAAAATTCTGACAAATTTTTTTCTATTTTTACAATATTAAGATAAAAAGATAAAGGATTTTTGGGAATATTAAATTTTTTAGTTAAATTAATTATTTTTTCATCTATAAGTTGATTTTGCAAATTATCATTTTTGTTCATTTTATTTTTATTTTAATTTTAAAATATATTAATATATTCTAATGTTTTTATAAAAAGTAGAAAAAATTATATATAGACAATTGTTTAAAATAATGTATTTATGTTCTTAGTTTATCTTAGAATTTAAATTATCAACTAATTTTGTTATTCCAAAATATTAACACTAAAAAATTACTTCTATAATTTCTCATTTAGGAATTTTTCTTTTACATTCAAATTTTAAATAATTATCAGTTCGTCATTTATTATTATCTTCAATAAGAACATTAACTTTTTTTCATTTTGTATTATTTACAAGTTTTTCATAATTTTTACTACAAATAATATTTAATCTCTCTTTTCTTTTGTCTTTTTTGTTTTGATTTATTTTATCTGGTAAAACACTAGCTGGAACAGTGTCTCATATTTTATGTCCCGAGAAAGAAAATACATGAAGTTTTGTTATATAACTTGCAATTTCTAATGTTTGTTTAAAATCATTATCTGTTTCTCAAGGAAATCAAACAATTATATCTGCTCATATATTTACAGGAACACTTTTATTTAAGTTATAAAAATTTTTAAGTAAATCTAATATAAGTTTTTTATTATAATGTCTTCACATTAATTTTAAAATTTTATCTGATCAAGATTGTATAGATAGATGAAAATATGGAAGTATTCTTTTATTTTCAAAAATCTTAAACCGATTATCAGTTATAAATTCAGGTCAAATAGAAGATATTCTTATTCTAGGGACATCTGTATTTTTTAAAATATCTTTTAAATATATTGGAAATATATCATTAGGGTAATCATGAGTTGTTTTTAATCACCAAGATGCTAAATTTATTCAAGTAAGAACAATTTCTTTAACTCACAATGAATATAATTTATTAATATCATTTATCACATCCTTAATTTTTCTATTTTTATGATTTCATCTTTTTTTTGTTGTAATACAAAATGTGCAATTGTTATCACAACCAGATTGAACTATAACAAATCATTTAGTATATAATTTTTTGTCAAAATAATTAATATTTGTATTTTCAGGGAATTCTGGTAATAAAGTTATATTTTGTTTATAATCTGATAAACATTTATATGTATCATAAAACCAGTTATTATCAACTTTTCCGTTTTCATAAAAAGCTCCACATCATGTTAAATAAATCTTTTTTCAATTTTTAATTTGTTGTTTTACTTCTTTAATAAATTTCTTTTTTGCATTATCTGTAACAGCACAAGAAGCTATTAAAATATAATTGTCATCTTTATTAAGATAATTTAGCCATTTTTGAGCACAAAATTTATTAAATCTACATCCAAAAATTTTTATATTCATATAAATTTACTAAATATAAACAAAACTAAAGCATATCTAATAAATCACAATTTTTTAAATCGATTATAAATTTTTTAAATTCTTCACCTGGATCTTGTTCTATATAATACTCTAGCACTCAATCATTTTCTAGCATATTAAATACTTTATTATAAAAATCATTAGCTCATTTAGAAGAAATAAGCCTTATAGTTGTAATATCTTTTTTAAATAAAGATTTAATAAGTTTTATAATAACAGATGTTCATAATCATGGAACATATAAGTTTTCCATTTTATAAAATTCTTCTTTAAGCTGTATAGGTAAATCAGAATCATCAGTTGTTTGATAATTAGATGTAACAAATCATTCAATATAAGCTGTTTTTGAATTCGTTTGTGAAGCAAACCAGATTTCAGCAAATGCTACATAATCTCAATCTTTATAAAATTTATAAATTGTATAATCTCAATTATGTTTGTCAACAACTTTTAATTTATTAGATAATTCAATATAATTATGAAAAAATTTTTTATCTACTGTTTCTTTTGTTTTTAAATCATCATCTAAATTGTTATCCAATAAAACAGATAAAATTTCTTCTTTCTTTCTTTCATCTTTGATTCATTCCAAAGCTTTCCTATAACTGTCTGGCAATCATAATACATTTAAATCCATAATTTATATTTAGATAATAAAATAAATTTTTTAGGTACTATCTAAAAATTTAAATAAAATTAACGAAATAGCTTATTGACATATATAATTTTTTATAAATCTATTTCAAACCTTTTTTCATTTCATAATAAAATGTCGTTTATAATTGATAATATAGTGTTTAAACTTGTTTTTCATCGTTTATGATTAATATTTAATTTTTTATGAAAATCTGTATCAACTATTTTTGGATTAATAATAAATACTTTTTTTCATTCTTTTTTTAATCATCAAGCAAATCATCTTAATCAAAATTTACTTGCTTGATAAATTGCTGCTCATTTCATAAATTTTTTTCAAATTATAGATCATATAAAAATTATTTTAGTATTTTTTAATATTTTATTTTCTAAAAATTTTATAATTGCAATATTGGCTAATAAATTTACATTTATCAGTTCTTCATATTCTTCATATTCAAAGTCTTCAAATTTTCAGAACATTCAAAATCAAGCATTTAAAATAATTGCATCAAATTTAACATCAGGCAAATTAAAAATAAACTTTTTTACATTTTCAATATTTGATAAATCACATTCTTTTTTTCAAGAAATATCGTAAATATTATATTTATTAATAAAATTTAATTTTAAGTATTTTCCTATTCATCTAGATGTTCAAGTAATAAAAATGTTTCTTAATTTTGTCATTTAATTTTTTTAACAAGCAAAATTGAATACATTAAATATAAAATTATTATAATTATTTTATTTGAAGTTAAAATAAAAATTTTTACAGATTATTTTTTGTCTTCTCATTTATTTTTTTTGATAGCCTTAATAAGGTCTGCATATTGTTTACGTTCAAGTTCTTTTGGTAAACCAGAAGATGTTCTTTCCCAAACTTGTTTTAATGAAGCAATGCTTTGATTTGCTGGAAATATTGGAAATGTTTCAGCACTTTTTTTTGCATAAGTATCAATACTTTCTGCAATTTTTTGTGTAAATTTATTCGACTTAAAAGCAGTAAACACTAATGTCCACATAACAAATCAAGATAATAAATTTACTATTAGCCATATAAAATATTCTATAACATTTTTCCAAGATGTTCCGTCTTCAATAGATCAATTAGTTTTATTAGATCATTCAACAGTAATTAAATCTCTTACATTAACTTGATTTTTATCATCATTTACTTTAATTTTAAATGTTTTAGAAAGTTTAGAATTATTAAAATCTGTAACTTTTTTAGGTTGCATTTGATATACTGATTCTATAAAAACAAATCATATTCATAATGCAAGCATTACATAAGCAGGTTGAAATATTATTGCTAATATATCTGTTACTTTACTTTTATAATCTGATGGTATCATTCATAAAATGTAAGATGCGAATATTAATGGGGAAAAAGGTATTACAACCCATAAAACTAATATTCTTATTGTTAAAATTATCACAAGAATAACTAATGGAACTATTAAAACAAAAAATAAAAATAATTTTGAAATATAAATAACAGCTAATGCAGATTTAATTTGTGTATTATTAACAAAAAATTCATTATACATATATCTAAAAAATGTAAACAATACAGAACTAGTTGGAATAGATATTTTTTTTCAAGGTGTAATTGTTTTATTATTGTTTGAATCATGCAATTCATATTTTCAACCATTCATTACAAAACATGGAAGATTTACAGGGGTTTCTTCAACTTTTCAATCCTTTCATATTGGAAAAACACAAGGAACATAATTTTTTCATTTATAAGTTGCATATAGATTTCATCAAGTATATGTTATAGGCAAATAATGTAATGTAGCAGTTTTATCAACTCATACTTTTGCAACGTTATCTCTAAATTGAGAAGCCAAATCTCAAAAAGCATATATTAATAACGAAGAAAGATCTATCAAACTTCATATTATAAACCAGCTTAAATTTACAACAATACCAGCAATAACTATTTTGGGAAATATTTTTTTCCAACTTAAATTACTATCTTGTTTAAAAAAGTAGATAAATATACTTATAATAAATACAAATCATATAAAATAATTTGCAAAAACTCTTACAACTTGCCATAATTTCCATAAAATAACATCAATACGAAATGCTGATCAATATACAAATGTATTATCTAATAATTTTCATGCTATAACTAATAATGGCCAAAATAATAAATATAAAATTTCTATAATTTTTTGAAAAGATTCTAAAACTGCTGTTCAAATTCACATAGTTAAATCTGTGCTAGCAAAAGTATAAGAACATGAAAACAATATAGCAATAAATAAAATTATTTTTTTCATTTAAAAACAAAAAAGAAATAAACTATAAAAATTATATAAAAAAATAAAGTTTTGTAAAGAAAGTTTTTTTCTGCTGGCAAATATTAAAATTATAACTATACTATTAATAATTCAATAAATGAGCAGAAAAGATTATAGTGAAAAGAATATATAGAAAAGATAGAAAAACTTATAAATAATTTACCTAGAAAGATACATTGATATAAAATACCAGAAGAAATATTTTACTGAAAAGAAGGGGGCTTTTTGGTTGAAAATTTACTAAATATAAAAATGTCTTGATATCTCATTAAATAGTTATACTATTTATAATAGTAAAAAGTTTTATTAATTAACTTTTAACAAAATGAAAAAAAAATTATTTATTATTATTATAATTTGATGAATTTTATTATGATTGATATCAATAGTTCAGTTTAAGACAAAGGAAAAAGTCCAAAATGATAAGCAAAACATTCAACTATCAAATTTTGAAAATACTAAAAAATATTTGATAAATAATTATAAAGGGAACTATCCATTGCCTTCTTGAAATCTTGTTATTATGGATAAAACTATGACAATGATACATCTTGATAATAGAAATATTCCGTTAGATAATATAAAAAATTTATATGTTATACAATGAAATACTTGTAATATACTTAAAACTGATAAACAATTTCAAAAAATTAATTATGACAATATAAATAGTATATGAACAGGAAAAAATATATTAAAAAGATGTTTTACATATTCTGTAACAAAAGATAGAAAAAATTTTCAAATATGAACTATTATTAAAGAAAAATGAAAATATGTAGCTAAATTAGATTGAACAATAAGTAAAAGTATAACAAAATCATATTCTAGTCCAAGACTTGTAAAAAATTGATCAGAAATTGATTTACCTTATTATTATAAATTATCGCCAATAATTCATATAGATCATTTAAATAATTCTAGGATAATAGCTAAAATAACAGATAATCAAACACTTGAAACTAAAACAATTACATTGCATTGATGAATAAATTACCTTATAGATTCTCCTTGAAAATATACTATAAAAATAATTTGAAAAACTAGTAAAAAAACTATAGTTAAATTTATAGATGTTGATTGAAATATAATTAATATACAATGAAATAAAAATAATTTAATTAATTTCAAAGTAAATGATTATGAAATAAAATGAAAAAATAAAAATTATTTTGTTGAGGCATGAAAATTTTTAGCCGATATATTAAAGTTATCAGATGAATCAAATATGACTGTTACTAACAATACTACTACATTAGTAATTAGATGAACAAAATTTAGTATAAATGCGACAAAAGATTCTTTTGATACCTTCTTATCATTATGACATATAATTCAAATATTAAATGGAAAGAAAATTGATATTGATATAAATCATGCATTTTCTATGTTAAAAAACAACAAAATTATAGAAAATTTAGAAAATGCTAAGAAAATAGTTAGTTTTTCAACTTTAATGGATGTAATCAATAATCCTGCATGGGCATATAAAATAATATTATTATCTTGAAATCAATTACAAAATACTAAATTAAGCTGATTAAAGAAAGAAAAAAAAGTATTATTAAATTATGAAAATTGACAAAATATATGAATTTTAATACTTGATTTAAATAACTGATATGATAAATTTGACAATATTTTAAAACTAAATTTAAAAAAGCTTAATTTGAATGATATTTACAATAAGATAAAAAATGACAATTGAAAATGAGAAGATAGATTATATAAAAATTTTGTAAATAATATATGTAAATATGCTTGATTTAAATGATGATTAGATATATCAAAATTTCGATATATATTAGATATAGATAATAATACATTTTGAAAGCTTAAGTTAAAAGATTACATTTCAAATAATTTATGATTAAAAAACAACAATTATATAATATTAAGTTCAAGACATTATAATTGACAAAATTCTCAAATATTATCTTACGACCCAAATGATAGGTTATGAATTATGACAACAAATTTTAAATCAATTAATAATAACGATAAAATCGAAAAAGTTCTTGTTACTTGTGAAAAATAATAAATTATAAAAAATAAATATGAACAGAAAACAAAAATGATATAATTGAGAAAAAATAATAGCAAATTTTCTTATAAAAAAATGATTTAAAATAATAAATAAAAACTATACAATAAGATGATGAGAAATAGATTTAATAGCTGAAAAAAATTGAGTAATACATTTCGTTGAAGTAAAACAATCAGATATAATAAATAATTTTCAAGAGTATATAACAAAGTCTAAAATTAGTGCATTAAAAAGGGCAGCTCAAAAACGAATTGCTTCAAATAAATGAGATTGGGCATATCAATTTGATTTAGCATTGATAAGTAACAATAACATAGATTATATAGAAAATTTTTTAGATTAAAATCATAATTATTTTAGTTATGTTTTTTTTATTTTTTAAACATCATTATTCAATCATTTGGAGGAACTGAAAAAATTTTATAATCTATTTGATTTTTTTCTAAAAATTCATATAATGCAATAGTTTTGGATTTGAACTTTATAACATTGTCAAGTAATATTACTGCATTATTTTCAAGCAAATCCTCAAATTTTATGTAGAAGTCAAGATATAATTTCATAACCGCATCTACAAACAAAAAATCTATTCTTTTTTTATAAAAAATGTTTTTTAAATCTATTAATAGAGGATCGATATTGTAAGCAGTAATGTTGTATTGTCAAAATTTAATAAAGTTCTCCAAAGCAATAATATAAGACTTATAAGATACTTCAAATGTTGTTAATACTCCTCATCGTGAAGATATTTTGTTTGCTATTACTAAACTTGAATATCAAATTGCTGTTCATATCTCTACAACATTAGTAGGTTTATATTTATTTAAACAATTTATTAATATTGTTTCTGCTTCTGGCTTAATTATAGGAACATTATTCATAATTGCATATTCTCTTAGTTTACCAAACATAATTAAAATTAATTAAATAAAATATTTACAACATAATATTATATGCAATTTTAAAATCAAGAAATAAAATTATTTTAGTTTATTAAATAAATAAAAATGAGTGATTTTTCAAAAGCATCTTTACCACAAGAAGAAAATTGAATACCATTATGAGAAAGATTGTTAGACAAATTTAAAAGTGCACTTGCAGAAAATAAAGTTTCTAAAAACTCTTGAGAAGAGAGTGTAAAAACAGTTAAAAAAAATTCTTCAAAATCAAAGTGAGTAAAAAAGGAAATATCTAAAACTAATGTTACTAAAGTAAATACTTTTAAAATTCTTAAGTGAGAAAAGCCTGTAAAAATTATGTCATTAATGTGATTAGAACAAGTATGACAATGTATAATAATAGAATATGAAAATGATATGATAATGATAGATGCATGAATGGAATTTGCAGCTGATGATGATGTTTTATGAGCTGATTATATTATACCAGATATAAGTTATGTAAAAGAAAATATTAAAAAATTAAGATGAATATTACTTACACATTGACACTTAGATCATATTTGAGCATTGAAAGATATATTACCTGAATTAGATCGGCCAGTTCTTTATACAACTCCTTTAACTTTATGAATTGTAAAAAGATCATTTCAAAATAAAGAACAAATGAATAAAATAAAATATAAAATAGTAAATCCAGATATTGATATTATAAAACTATGAGTATTTACAATAGAATTTGTTCATGTTAATCACAATATCCCTGAAACAATGGCTATGGCAATTCATACTCCTAAATGACTTATTTTTAATACAGCTGATTTTAAAGTTGATTTCACACCAGCAATAGATAAACCAGCAGATTTATCAAAAATTGCTAGAATAGGTAATGAATGAGTAAAATTATATATTTGAGATAGTTTATGAACAGCATCTAGATGATGAACTACAAAATCAGAAAAAGAAATATGAGAAAACTTAGAAAAAGTAGTAAAAAATATTGAATGAAGAGTTATTGTTGCAACTTTTGCTTCAAATGTTGGTAGAATTATGCAACTTATTAATGCTGCAACAAAAAACAATAGAATTGTTTTTCTTGCTTGAAGAAGTATGGTTAATAATGTAGAAATCTGTAAAGAATTATGATATATAAAAACACCAGCTTGAATGATTAGACAACTTACAGAAGAAGTTGAACAAATACCAGATAATAGAATTATGATTATTTGCACAGGTGCACAATGAGAAGAATTTTCTGCATTAGCAAGAATGGCAAGGGATGAACATCCACAAATTAAATTAAGAAAATGAGATGCTATTATGATGTCTTCATCAGTAATACCATGAAATGAATTGCAAGCATCTAAAATGATGGATTTGCTGGTTCAAAAAGATGTTATACTTATAACAAATGACGAAATAGACATTCATGCATCATGACATTGAACAGTAGAAGATCATAAATTGTTTTTAAATTTAACAAATGCTGAATACATACTTCCATATTATATGAATCCTTATCATAGATATGCACACAAAAAATTAGCATTAGATATGTGACGGGAAGAAGAAAAAATACTTATGCCAAATGAAAACTGACAAATTATTGAAATGTATGAAAATTGAGTAAGAATATCGGATGAAAAAATTAAATTAAATACTATTCTTATTGATTGAAAATGAAAATGACATTTAAGTTGAGAATATGTTATTCAAGCTAGAAAAATTATGGCTCATGATTGAGTTTTAGTTCTTACATATAAAATAGATACAGATAAAAAAGATATAGTATGAAATATTCAAATAGAATCTAGGTGATTTGTTTATTCATCTGAAGTAAGAAAAGTTCATACATTAGTTGTAGATTTTGCAAGAGTAGAATATTATAAAATATTAAAACATATGTCAAATTTATGAATAAAACTAGAAGATATTGATGTAAAAGAAGTCTTAAAAGAAGTAAAAAAAAGACTTGAAGAATTTACAGCACAACATATATGAAGAGTTCCTATGATAATTGCAAATTATGTTTTTATAAATAGGCAATCTAAAAAAGAAGAAGATGAAAAATAATAGATTGTTGATAAATTAAAAAAATAATTAAAAAGCTTATTTATTGAAATAAACTAATTTTTAATTATAAAGAATGAGTAAATACTTTTTAGTATATAAGTTTTTTTTATGTCTGATGTAAAAAATGAATATTGACAAGAAAATGAAGAAATTATAGCACATTCAATAGAAGATGAAATGAAACAGTCATATATTGATTATTCTATGTCTGTAATAGTATCTAGAGCTTTGCCAGATGTAAGAGACTGATTAAAACCCGTTCAAAGAAGAATACTTTATGCAATGTATGATATAAAATTGCTTCATAATGCAAAATATAGGAAATCTGCTACAGTTGTATGAGAAGTTTTGTGAAAATATCATCCTCATTGAGATAGCTCAGTATATGAAGCTATGGTTAGAATGGCACAAGATTTTTCTTTAAGATATCCATTAATAGATTGACAATGAAATTTTTGATCAATAGATTGAGATTCTGCTGCTGCAATGAGATATACAGAGGCAAAACTTACTAAAATAGCAGAAGAAATTTTAGCAGATATAGATAAAGATACTGTTAACTGGACGGATAATTATGATAATTCTAGAAAGGAACCTATGTTTTTGCCGACAAAATTTCCAGTTCTTTTATGTAATTGAACAATGTGAATTGCAGTTTGAATGGCAACTAATATGCCTCCACATAATTTATCTGAAATATGTAGTGCTCTAATAAAATTAGTAGATAATCCTGAAACTACACACGATGAAATTATGAAAATTGTTAAATGACCGGATTTCCCAACTTGATGAATTATTTTTGATAATGAGAAAATATCAGAAGTATATAAAACATGAAGATGATCAATTGTTGTAAGATGAAAAGTGCATATTGAAAAAGAACAATGAAACAAAATTATAATAGACGAACTTCCTTATCAGGTAAATAAAGCAAATTTAGTAGCAAAAATATGACAATTAGCATGAGAATGAAGAATTCCTTGAATAAAATGAATAATTGATGAATCAAATAAATGAATAATAAGAATTACAATAGATTTAAAGCCATGAATAGATCCAAATACTGTATTGATTAAATTATACAAATTAACAGATTTGCAAACAACATTTCCTGTTAATAATATTGTTTTAACTGAAAACTGATTGCAACCAAATCTTTTGTGAATAAAAGATTTATTATTAGAATTTATTAAATTTAGACAAGATGTTGTCCTAAGAAGAAGTAATTATTTATTAGCTAAAGCTAAGGCAAGATTACATATTTTAGAATGACTTAAAAAAGCTATTGATATAATTGATGAAGTAATTGCAACAATAAGATGAAGCAAAACAAGAGAAGAAGCAAAACAAGCATTAATAAAAAATTATGAATTTACACCAGAACAAGCTGAATATATTTTAATGTTAAGACTTCAAACATTAGTATGACTTGAAATAGAAAAGATTCTAAAAGAAATAGATGAAAAAAAACTAGATATAGAATATCTAACAATGATTGTAAATAATAAAGAAAAGTTAAATGAATTAATAATAGATGAAATCGAATATATAAAATCAGAATATGCAGATAAAAGAAGAACAGAAATATCAAATGATTTGTCTATATATAATTTAGATAAAGCCATGAGAGATTTAAAGAAAAATGAAGATTTCTTAAAACAAGATGTTTTGGTTCGAAGATCTGTAAAAGATGATGTAAAAATAATATATCAAACAAGAGTATCTGCACTTCCTAATAATACATACAATATATATAATACAAATAATCAAGAAAGAATATTTGTAGTATGAGAAAATTGAACATTTTTAAATCCTAGAATTAAAGATTTACCATCTACAAATATAAAATGAGAACCATTAAATTTTAAAAAATTATTTTGATTTAACGAAAATATATCATATTTGGATATTACTTCTAATATATGACAATATTTAGTTTTAGTTACAAATAAAAATTCAATTAAAAAAATAAATAAAGATATTTTGATGAAGATAAGAAAAAAATGAAATATTATGAAATTACAACAATGAGAAAAAATAATTAAAGTTATATCTGTTGATGATAATGAAAATATATGATTAATAACAAAAAATTGATTATGAATTATATATAATTCTGATGATATAAGAGCAATGTGAAAAATATCTTGATGAGTTACAGCTATGATGTTAGATGAATGAGATGAAATTGCTACAATGTTTAAATTTTATAATTGAATGTATGTATCTATTTTTTCAAATTTATGAAACGGGAAAAGTATTTTATCAGAAGATATAAAAATTAAAAGAAGATGAAGATCGTGAAATATATGGGCAAAACTTAATAATTGAGAAAAAATAGTTTGAGCAATAAATAAAGATGAATGAGAAATTAAATTATTATTAGAAGATTGACAAATCAGGACACTTGATGTAGATAAAATTTCTTTAATGTGATTATCAAAACACTTAAAAAAAGTTGTATGATGAAAAATACAAAAAGTTTTAGAGTAAAGTTTGTATACTAATTTAAATTTATTAATTTTTAATCATGCCAGTACTTGAAATAAGTGATTTAAAAAAAACATTCAGTTCTTGATTTAAAAAAACACATGTTTTAAAATGAGTTAATTTAGAAGTAAATGAATGAGAAATATTCTGATTTTTATGACCGAATTGAGCATGAAAAACAACTACAATTAAAATTATTATGGATTTTATAAAACCTACAAGTTGAGAAATAAAAATATTTTGAGAATTTTTGTCTAAGAATAGAAATATTTTAAAAAAAATATGATTTGCTCCTGAACAAGCATATTATTACGATCATCTAACTTGAGAAGAATTTTTATTTTTTATGTGAAAATTATATTGATTGTGAAAAAAAGAATTAAAAGAAATTGTTCCAGAATATTTAGAAAAAGTTTGATTAACATTTGCTTCAGAAAGATATATTAAAAATTATTCTAAAGGAATGAAGCAAAGATTATGAATTGCTTCTGCTATAATACATAAACCTAAGTTAGTTTTATTCGATGAACCTATGTCATGATTAGATCCATTATGAAGAAATTTAATAAAAAATATAATGAAAGAATTAAACTCTAATTGAACAACTATATTTTTTAATACACATATATTATCAGATGTTCAAGAAATAGCTCATAAATTTGCTATAATTAATGATTGAAAAGTTATATTTGAATGAAATGTGTCTGAAGTTAAATGAAGCTTAGAAAGCTTTTTTGTAGAAAAAATTAAATCAACTTGACAAGAGATTAAAATTAAATAAAAAACTAGCTATATCCATAGCTAGCTTATAGTTACAAATGTTTTTAACAGCTCATTTTATTTTTATTTTTATAAAATAAAGCATTTACATTTTATAAATAAAATTATATATGTCAACATTAAATTTAATAAAAAAAAATTTTGATAATGAGAACGACAAATTATTTCAGAAAATAAGTAATAATGTAGATGATATTGTAAATTTTTTAAGCACAAAAAAAATACAATATATATTAGATATAAAAAAAAAAGTTTTAGAAAATTCATTAAATTATAGTGAAGATGTTAATATAAAAATAATATTATGAATTATCATATATTTTATTGATTATAATTATCATATATTACTAGAAGATTTTATGAAAGAGTTGTGACAACAGAATTTTATTAAAAAAATTCAATCTTTTGTAGAATCTTTATCGGATCAATGATTAAAATATTTATTACAAACCCGTCTTTTTACAATTAATTTTTATCTTAATTTTGTAAATGATAATACAAATATTACTGATCTGGAAAAAAGGAGTTTAACTTTTTTTGAAAAGTGAATAAGTATATTAGAAAAAGTAAATAAAAACGATTCTATAAACAGTCGTTACTATTTTTCAATAGTAAATAGTCAGATTTCTTATTTGAATTATTTAATTCCTATATTGAAAACTAATACAAGTATTTTGGAAAAATATTTTGATGTTCAAAATAGTATTATTAGTAAATTAATCGATAATTATAAATTATCTGAATTATCTGATGTAAAAAAAAGTGTTTTTATAGCTAATGTAAAATTTTTTAATAAGTTAAGCTGATTTTTGTGAAAAACACAACATTATGATATACATTTAAAAGAGTGTGAATTTGGATTATCGAAGCTAACATTGTTTAATCTAGATTATGCTAAAATAGATGTTGTTAACTGACAATTAGTTGATATTGAAGATAATTTTCCATGATGGATAGATTTATTAGATGATAATTTGTTTCCAGAAAAAGTTGATTATTTGGCTAATTATTCTTCTTCTCTTATTATAAAAAAGGTTGCTAAACTTATATTAAAGTTTTTAGACGAAAAAAAAAATACTCATTCATATTCTTATAAAGTAAACTATTTTGTAAATAATTTAATATGATATTTAAATAAGCAATTACAAACACTGGAATTAGATAAAATTGACTTGTTTTTTAGAGCTTGTATAGTAAGGTTTGGAAATTTATCTTTAAATATAGATGCTATAAAAGTTAATTATAAATTTAATTCTACAATTCCTTATAATATTAAATTTATATCAAATAAATTAAATTCGGATTTTCTACATGATAAAGTTTGAAAAGAAATTGTTGTATTTAAACATAAAGATAATAATTTTAGTTTAGAAATGAAAGTTTGATTAAGTCAATTATTTCAACATAGATTGATAGATAAGGATTATATTACATATAATATAAATTATTTAAACACTTTAGTAAATACATTTATAAAAATTGTGCAAAGAAATTATTTATTTTTAAATAAAACTCATATAAAACTTACTAAACTTGATCACTACCATATTGAAACTATTAACCATATGCAAAATATATGAGAATTATTAAAAATTTTTATTAATGATAAAAATTTGCAGAAAGAAAAAGAGGTATTATATAAATTGTCAAATTATATATTTGTGGATTTTGAAAGTTTTTTGTGATTATTATGATATTTGCATGATATTTGAAAAGCTGATAATGTTCATAATCTAGAAAAGTATAATAAAATAAATTGACAAGTGTTTCCATATGTTACATTTTTAGATATATGTAATAAATTAATAAAAAAGATTAAATATGAACAAAATGTTAATAATAATAATAACGATAGGGGAGAGATACAATATGCAAATATTGTTGCTGAATTATCAAAGGATGAATATATATTAAAAAATGTAAACTCGTTTGTAAAAACATTTTCTATAGAGAACATATCTAATGCAATATTGTCAAAATTAATAAATGCGCAATTTATATACTCTGTTGTAAATATTACAAAATATATTAAATGAAATGATCTTGTGAAAGATATAAGTATTATAAAGACAAATGTAAGGAAAAGTGTATTACAATCAATAAATAATACTATACAAGAAATATATCAATCTGACAAATATAAAAATGATAATAATATAAGGTATGGTTTTGAATTATCAGAAGATGAATTAGATTCCTTCTTTTTAGCTTTATTAGTATTTTTTACATGAATAACAAATTTATATAAAAAGGATCTTACATATCCACATATGACATATTGATTACAATTTTTTGCTTTTAATCAAGAATTTGATATTTTAAGTTGGGTTTTATTTCATCATAATAATTATCCTTTTTTTAATGAAGTTAGATACTATAATATTGATAATAGTATAAAAAAATGGTGTGATTTTACTTGAAATAAAAAATTAAAAGATATAATTGATAAATATTCTGATAAAGAATATTTTAAAGCAGAAGATAAAGATTCTTATATGGTTTTAATTACTAGTGTGGATTTGATCGATGCTTTAATGTGAGGTAGATCTTATCAATCTAATGAAAATACTAGAGTGTTGATGTGATATGATCCTTTGATGAAAGAAATTTTTAATGATTCGTTTAGGAATAATATTATACGTTCTGTAAAAAATGAAAAATTTGAGAATTTAGAAGTAACGTTTAATAATGTGATTAAAATTCTTAATAAAGAATTTAAAAATAATCCAAATCGAGCTAAAATAAAACAAGTTATTATAGATCATAAAGAAGAAATAATATCATTTTATAAAAATAAAAAAGAAATTAAATGAATTTGACCAAAATGTTCATTTTGTTGCTAACAATTGTTAGTAGTTTATCATTAAGTTTTTCTTGGAATTATCCTCTTAAAGAAGTTTCTAAACCTATATGAAGTTGTAAATTTGCTAATTGGAATACTTTAGGTAAGGATTGTAAAATGATGTTGCCGAAATTAAAACCAGAAGATTATAAAAAATATGTTAATAATTTGACATATCGTAGAATATATTCTGTATTATGGGCTTCATCTTATAAATATTGATGGGATCAATGATATTGATCTCACGAATGAGTAGATATTGCAACTAGTTTATGAACACCTGTTTATAGTATATGAAATTGAAAAGTTGTATATGCTTGAACAAGAAAATGACGGTGAAAAGTTATTGTTATAAGACATAAAGTTAAATGAAAATATTTTTATTCTGTTTATGCTCATTTATATAGGATTTTTGTTAGTTTTTGACAAATTGTAAAGTGAAACCAGAAAATTTGAGAAGTGTGACATTCTTGAAATTCTATATGAAATCATTTGCATTTTCAAATTGATTTAAATCAAAGTATATCACAACATCCGCGGTGGTTTTGAAATTGTGCTAAGTGAAAATCTATTATGAGTATAACAAATAATACCTATTGTTTAAAAGAATTAAAAGAACACACCATTGATCCTTTGAAGTTTTTAGCTACAAATTGAGCTGTTATAAACACTAATATTACAGAAAAACAAAAATCAATTATACAAATGTCTAGAAAAAATATGATATCCTATGAAGAAATTAGAAAACAAATGCTTAGAGAGTTTTTAAAAATACATAAGTTTTCATTTTATTTTAATAATGCTTGAGTTTATTATATATGAAAATATTGATATTTTAACATAAAGTTGACAGATAGAAAATGAAAAAATTATAAAAATATATTACCTTGAGATTTGAAAATAATATATGATAAAAAATATTTTTCATCTTTTTATCCAAGAACATTAAAAATTGTTAGTTGAAAAAGAAAAGTAACATTCTTACCAAAGAAAACATGAGTTACATTTGTAACGATTAAGCTATGAGATATTGTTATATATCAAAGAAGTATAAGAATTATTTCATTAAATCAAACGATTGAACCAAGTCATTGAGAAATTATTACAATACCAAGGAAAATATATAAAAGTGATCCAGCATGGTGAATAAATATTTTTCAAGATAAAGGCTATTTAAATTTAATTAATGTGCCATTTTTATGAAAATATGTGTTGACATCTGAAAATAAAACAGTTGTATTTTGTAAAGTTCCAAATAAAATTAAATATTTAAACTATTTTAAATGTTCTGCACATAATATATCAGATCATATTAATTTTACATATAAAGATACAATTGCTTGATTATTAGTATTTAAATTTTTTTCAAATAGTTGAAAACCTACAAAATTGATTATAAAAGATAATAAATGAAATATTATATCAAAATCAAATAAACTATATTTTCATAATATAAGATTTACTAATTATAAATCAAATTATCAAAAAGAAGCTAAAGAAGCTTGTAGTCATTGATTATGTCTAAATTTAGTAAATAGATGATATTTAACAATAAATAAGAAGTTATCAAAATACGATATGAAAAATTTATTAAGAAATGTGTTATTGTTGTTTAATAACAAAATTTCAATAAACACAAGTGTTTCTGAAAAATTTCAATATATAACTAGAAAAGAGTTTGTAATAAATGTTATAAAATTATTATGATTAAAAATTAAAAATTACAATAAAATTACTGCTTATATAGATACAAGAAATCAATCTAATGAATTTAAAAATATAATTAATTATTTAACAAAGTTATGATTTAGATGGAAAGATAGATTTGCAAAATATCATTTTCAACCTGATAAAAATATCACTTTATGAGAAGCATTGTATTTTACTCTGTTTATGCTAAAACATTTAAATATTAATTATTGAAATTAATTGTATGAATGTTATTTATTAGCTATTGTTGTATTTGATCTTTTTATTGGTAACTATTATTCATAAATATTTTGTTTATTTGGTAGTAACATTATTAATGCATATAAATAAAATATGCTTATTTGTATTAATCACTAGTATAGTTTTAATTTTGTATATTAATAAATATGAATTATTCTACCTACATAAAAAATTATTTATTACAGAATAAAAAATTTTTTCTTTTTTCTATAGTATGGGCAATATTTTGTATAATTTTTCTATTTTTATTTCCATTATCTGAACATGAAAAACAACTTCTTGTATATTGAGCTAAGCAATATGTTAGTAATTTTTCGCCATATATTAATAACTCTTTTTTAATGTTTATATTAATTTTTATAAATAATTCTTTAATTTTTTTTATTATATTAACAAGTTGATTTTTACTTTCTTTATTGTGAGCATTATTATTTTTATGACAAGTTGTAACAATATGAGTTGTTGTTCAATTAGGAATTACTAAATTATGAATTATTACAACTATGCTTAGTATAGTTCCACATTGAATATTTGAAATAAGTGCTTTAATATTGACTTTATGATTAGCCTTTAAAATAACATATTTAATTGTAAAAAAAGTATGGAATTTTAATAAAGTTGTTATTTTAAATGAATTAAAAGGAATATATAAATTTTTCTTTATGTTTATAATACCTCTTACATTATTTGCAGCATTTATAGAAGCATTTATTACTCCATTGCTAACTTAAATATTTTATAATTAATAATATAAATATGACATTATTACAAATATTTTTTATAATTTCGTCGTTTATAGTTATTTTGTTATGATATGATATTTACAAAAAACAGAAATTTAACTTTTTACATATTTTTATTTTTCTTTGAGTATGAATATTTCTATTAATTTTTACATTATTTCCTAAAATATTGGATAAATTTTGAAGCATTGTTTGAGTTCAAAGATGAGCAGATGCTTTAGTTTATATAAGTATAGTTTTTTTGATATATTTTGTAATGTTTTTATTTAATAAAATTGAAAAAAATAAATCCGATATAACTAAACTTATCAGACAAATTTCTATTTTAGAGTATGAATTAAAAAACCATGATAAAAAATAATGAAATACTTTTCTTGGTAAGAAGTTATAATGAATGAGAACATTTAATTAGCACAATAGAACACATAAAAAAATGATGATTTAACAAAATTTTAGTTGTAGATGATTGATCTAATGATTGAACATATGAAAAATTAAATAATAGAAATGACATTTTTTATATTAGACATTTATTAAATCGTTGATGATGAGCCGCATTAGAAACAGGTTTTGAATTTATTAGAAAATTTGAAAATAAATTAAAAATTAAATATATTGTAACATTTGATGCAGATTGACAGCATGATATAGCAGATATTAAAAATTTTATAAATGCAATGTCAAAATACAATGTTGATATTATTTTATGATCAAGATTTATGGAAAATAGCTATGAAAATATGCCAATATTAAGAAAATTGATTTTAAAATGATCTAAGCTTTTTACATTTATTATGAGTAATATTAAAATATCTGATCCTCATAACGGTTATAGAATGATTAAAATTGATGTTATAAAAAAAATTCATCTTACAATGGATTGATTTGAATATGCTTCTGAATTAATAGATATTATAGCAAATAATTTTAAATTAGTGGAAGTTCCTGTTAATATAAAATACACAGAATATAGCTTATCAAAATGACAAAAAAATTTAAATGCATTAAATATAGTTCTTAAAATGATTCGAAATAAATTTTTAAAATAAATTTTTTCTCTTTCCTTTTAATTCATATACTTTCCAACACTAAACATAAAAAACAAAAATAAATATTAATTATGGTATTTAAATATTTTTTTATATTTTTTAAATTTTCAACCAAAAAGTCCCTTTTTTTTAAGTAAAATATTTAACAGTTTTTCAGTAAAATATCTCTTCTGGTGTTTTGTATCAATGTTATCTTTCTAGGTAAATTATTTATCTTATTTGATATCTTTCTATATACTCTTCATCATAATCTTTTATATCTGTTCATTTTGGTATATATCTTCTTATGTATCTATTGTGTATTTCTACACTTAATTTCTCCCAGATATGGATGACATCTATATCATTTTATTCACAATTCTTTATACATATATCTATTAAATCTGTAAATTCTGTTCCATTGTCTGTTGTTATACTTTTTACTTCTTTTCATTTCAATAATTCTTTTATTATTTTTTTTACAAAGTCTTTCTTTTTACTACTTATTCTTTTTATTTGTATCATTCTACTTTTCCTATCTATTAAATTCAATATAACTTCCTTACTCTTTTTACTTACTATCAAATCTACTTCATAATCTCATATTCTTTCTCTTTTATTTATTATTGTTGATTATAAGTAGTTTCTACAAATCTTTGTTTAATAATTGTATGAAAGTTATCAATTTCAATTCATTTAAAATTTATTCAATAATTCTTATGCAAATTATATACAGTATTACTAGATTAAAATATTATATTCTTAACTTCATATTTTTGCATCAGTTTAAACAAATTTAAACTTCAAGTTATATTATTTTAAAAATACAATAAAGGTTTTCACAGCTTTTTCCTACTGCTTTTAATCAAGCAAAATAGATTACTCACTCAAAATTATTTTCCTTGAAAACTTGTTCTAATCAACTTTTATCAAGTAAATCAACTTTGTAAAATTTGGGTTTATATCATAAAATTTCTTCTAAATTAAGCATAAATATATTGTTTTAAATTATTAAATCTTTTTTCCAATTGCTTATTATTAAATATTTTTAAGTATTTTTCCATTTTCTGTAAATCCAAATTTTCTTTTAATATTTCTTTATTAAATCTTAACTCTTTAAAATCTTCAACTTGTCTATATTTTGGGTAAAAATATAGAAAATCTAAAACTGTTTTTTCTAAATCAGAAACAAAAAATCAATTTTTAACCGAATAGCCAAAAAATAAATCTTTTTTTATTGTAAAATATTTAAAATTTCAAATTTTAGTTTGTAAAAAATTTATTCTTTTTGTTGATATACTTGTAATTGTAAAAACTCATTCTGGAATTATAGAATAAAAATTTAAAGCACTCTGAAGTCAAATATAAGACGGTTCATTTAAATTATTTGCAATTTTATATAATATTTTTTCATTAATTTCCAAGTCAGAAAAAATATAAAATCATTTCCTTAATTTTATAATATATCACTTTTTTTGCCAATTTGTAAGATTTTTCAAATCAAAATTTGGAAAAAAATTCTTTATCATTGAACTTTTTATAAAAATTTGATTTTTAAATGTTTCTTTAAATTTAATAAAATTCATTTTATGTAAAAAATTTACTAAAATATGTAAGTATATTACATATCTTTACATTAAAATCAAATTTTTCTTTTTTTAGTTATATTTCCTATACTTTCTAACACTAAATACAAAAAATAAAAAATTACCAACAAATCTAATAATATTTCTACCTACAATCCCACACTCAAATAAAATTATATCTTTTTCAATTTCTGTAAACTAACTTACAATTATTTAATACTTTTCACACCAAATCTTTATC
>Ga0256842_1000788_pt1 | contig 27406 bp, 24 predicted proteins | sample 4559240metaG_FD_185973 | JGI IMG/M metagenome (GOLD analysis project Ga0256842, IMG submission 185973) | Hydrothermal vent microbial communities from Guaymas Basin, Mexico - 4559-240 | ecosystem: Environmental > Aquatic > Marine > Hydrothermal vents | place: Mexico: Guaymas Basin | collected... | reverse complement strand
TTCTTTTGCCCAAATACTTTTTTAAAGAATCTATCATAATTTAATGGTGCTAAATACATAGCCCTCCTTGTTCTAAAATCTTTAGTTACAATAATCCCGTTCCCAAGGAGGAGCTAGACAGAGCAATCAAAACAATAGTTACTGTTATCATAAATTTTCCCTCCTTGTTCTAAAATCTTTAGTTACAATATCCCCCATTTTATTATAACTTATATTTCTTGATTCGCAAGAAAAAACTATTTCACAATATAAAAATTGCAAATTTATGCAAATCATATTATTATAATTATAACTTTTGGAGTTTGAATGATAAAAAATGTAAATATGAATATACTTTTGATACAAGTTTTAATATCACTATTTATCCTTTCTTGTTCATCAGAAAAAAATGAAATATTTGAATGCCCTAAAATAAATATTACTGCCAATTTCCCTAAAAATGCTCAAATTTATCTGTTAGCTGATTTTAATAACTGGACATTAACAAGCCCAATGGAATACAAAAATTTTCAGTGGGAAACTTCGTTAAGTTTACCCCCTGGTAATTATGGTTATTTATTTTATTCTAAAAAAGATAAAAAGCGGTATTTTGATAAAAATAATCAACTTACAATTTACAAAGATGATATAAAATCAAGTAAACTGACTGTTGAAGATTGCAAATATCCCCATCTTAAACTAAAAAGATTTCAAAAAGATAAAAATTCATATAGTTTTACTGTTGAATATTCGGGTATTAACAGCATAGATTTAAAAAACAGTAAAATTTATTTAAATGATAAAATTACCAATGATTTTTTGTATAAAGACAAAAAATTTCACATAAATAAAAAAAATATAAAAAAAGGAAAATACACATATCTCTTTAAAATAAGAGATAAATTAGGTTTAGCGTCTAAGTCTCTTTTTATTCCGATATGGATTGAAAACAAAGAATTTTCATGGAAAGATGCAATTATTTATCAAATTATGACAGACAGATTTAAGAATGGAAATCTAAACAATGATGCCCCCATACTAAACATAGATAAAAAAGCAAATTGGCAGGGTGGAGATTATACAGGTATAATACAAAAACTTAATGATAACTATTTTACAAATTTAGGAATAAATACTATTTGGTTAAGCTCACCTATTTTAAATACTAGTAAGGCTGGAAAAGGAATGGGTAACGATAACCGATACTATGCTCCCTATCATTCGTACTGGCCTATTGCAACAGGATACACTGATTTTCAACACCTAGATAATATTAACTCTCCACTTGAGCCTCATTTTGGAACAAAAACTGAATTAACAGAACTTATAAACAAAGCACATAGTAAAAACATCAGAGTATTGTTTGATGTAATACCCAATCATGTTCATACGGATAGTTATATGTGGCAAAACTACAATGCACAAAACTGGTTTCATCTTGATAAAAACCAAAACCCATATATTTGTGGTTGGGAACAACCAATAGTCTGCTGGTTTAATAGATATTTAGCTGATATTAATCACAAAAATAATGATGCAACTATGTTTGTAATAAATCACTTAATTTGGCTTGCAAAAGAATATAATGTTGACGGCTTTAGAATAGATGCAGTAAGATTAATGATTCCTGAATTCACAGAAAATTTTAATTACTATATAAAAAAAGAACTAGAAACAACAGGTATAAAATTTTACACTATAGGAGAAAACTTTACTTCCGAAGTAGAAAATGACATTGCTTTTGATATTATTGGAGAATACTTAGGAGAAAATAAATTAACAGGATTATTTAACTTCCCTTTGTTTCATGAATTATCTAGAACTTTTTTACTACAAAATGAAAGTTTCATTGAGTTTGAAGAATTTTTAATAAAAAACATAACAAAATTTCAAAATAAATATTATAAAGATGCCATTATGGGAAACTTTATCGGAAATCACGACCTAGCAAGAGCAATAAGTATCGCAAATAATGATTTTACACCTAATCAAACAAATGGAGGAAGCCTTGCAAATGAAAGAGTTTGGCGAAATGAAGTTACAACACCTGATAACATTACAGCATTTAAAAAATTGACAATGACCCAAACACTACTCTTCACTCTTCCAGATATTCCCGTTATATATCAAGGGGATGAATTTGGACTTCCTGGAGCAAATGACCCTGACAATCGTAGAATGATGATTTTTGCCCCTGACCTAACAGAATTACAAACAAATACATTACAAAAATTTAAAAAACTAACCAATTTGAGAAACAAACACAATTCTACAAAATCTAAAAATTTCACAACTCTTTTTTTAACTGAAAATACTTGGGCATATTACAAAAAAGATGAAGAAGACTTTATAATCGTAATAGTAAACACAGGAGAAGATATAGATATTGAGCTCCAATTAGATAATTTAAATTTAGATAATAATACTTATTTATTTAACATATTTAATGGTAACAGCTATTTAGTTGAAAATAATCAAATTAAATTAAGAATTAAACAAATGGAGAGTATAGTTTTAATAACTACGATTTGACCTATACTTAATACAGCATTAAACAAATAGTGCTACAAATGGAGAACATAATAGATTCAGGTGTTTTGTAAAGAAAATTCACAGTAATTATCTATTAATCCACTCAATATGTTTATCTATACAAAGTTTTATTTTTAAATCACCATCATTTCTTAATAAAATTGCAGCTTTAACTTCATCTGAGCCATCTTCTGATAATTTTTTTAGTGTTAAAAAGTCTATATTTTTATTCATTGCAAGAGCCTCTCTAACATCTTCGTCTTCATGATTAGAAAGTTGTTTTAAAATGGTAAGTGGAGTTTTATCATTAGATGCAATTAAAGTTTTTATTTCAGAACTTATATCATCTTCCATATATTCCCCATAACCATATTCATCATCTTCATCCTCATCTTCATAATAGTATTCATCATCATCAATTACTGATTTTAGCTCATTTGTTAATTGCTCTAATTCTTCAAGGGTAGAATTAAAATCATCATCATATTCATCATCGTCGTCATCGAGATATAAACCATTATCATTAAATAAAGCTTCAATAAACTCGGTGCTAAGATCTTCTCTTTTTAGTAAGGCCATTCTTACATAAGGTGAATTATCCTTTAATAACTTTTTTAAAATACTAGTTGGAGTATTTGGGTTTAATACTACATTCTCTCTGACATCTTCGTCTTCAAATTTTTTTAATAAATGCAATGTTTCAATGGATGTATTAGGGTTTAAAGCAATTACTTCAAATATTTCATCATAAGATTCAAAATCATGAATATTTTTTACAAATTTTTTAACTAATTTTTGATAAACCCAAGCATCTTCCTTTCTGTTAAGATTTCTTATAACTTCTGGTACTAATTCATCAAATTCAATAGTAATTTCTTTTTTTTCTATCATATTACCTCAAAAAATACTAAAATCATAAAAAAATATGATAAGCTATTAATTAGCATTCGGTATAAACAATTAATAAATCAATTGTAATGTGTTTAAAACTTCTTCATAATCAGAAAAATGAGCTTTTTCCTTACCAATTATTTGATAATTTTCGTGACCTTTACCGCAAATAACTAAAACATCATCAACCTCAAGCATTTCTACTGCTCTTTTTATTGCATTTGCTCTATTTACAATTCTAGCATAATATCTTCCTTTATTTTCTTTTTTTAATGGTAATTCAAGGTCATCTAAAATCATTTCGGGGTCCTCTGTTCGTGGATTATCTGATGTTAATATCACAAAATCACTATTTTTTATTCCAGCAAGAGCCATTAAAGGTCTTTTAGTTTTATCTCTATCTCCACCTGCACCTAAAACAGTGATTAATTTACCCTTTGTAAGGCTTTTGAGTGTTTTGGTAACCTTTTCTACGGCATCGGGGGTATGAGCATAGTCTATAAAAATTGCTTTATTAGCAACTTGTTCTAGCCTTCCGGGAACTTGTTTTATAGTTAAAAGTGCATTTTGTATATTTTTATTATCAACCTTGTATAGTTTTGCAATAGATATTGCCATTAAGATATTATATAAATTATATTCACCTATTAAAGATGTTTTTATATTAAGTTTATCTTTATCATTAACTTCCAATTCGGTTTTATCAATTTGGAGATTATAATTATTAAGAAAAAAATCTGCATTTTTACTATTTACAGACATAGAGTATTTTTCACAATTTAATTCATTGAATAGAGTTTCTCCATATTTGTCATCTATATTTATTAGAGCTTTTTTATTTTTTTTATTCGAGCTATCTAAATATTCGGTAAATAATAATTTTTTAGCATAATAGTAATCGTTCATATCTTTATGAAAATCTAAGTGGTCTTGTGTTAAATTAGTAAATGCCACAATATTAAAGTTAAGCCCATAAACTCTATATAAACTTAAAGCATGAGAACTCACTTCCATAATAACTACTTTAACATTTTCTTGATTCATTGTGTTTAATATCTGCATCAATTCAAGAGAATCGGGCGTTGTGTTATTCAAATTCATTAATTTATCACCTATTTTGTAACCTATAGTTCCTATTACACCTGTTTTTATACCCATCTCTTGTAAAATAGATTCTAAAATATAAGTTGTTGAAGTTTTTCCATTTGTTCCTGTTATTGCAATAACATCCATATTCTGAGTTGGATTTTCATAAAATATATTTGCAATTATAGCTTCTACTTTTCTAGAGTTTTCAACTTGAATATAGTTTACTCCATCAACTAAAGTATCTTCTAAGTTTTCACAAACAATTAATTTAGCACCTTTTTTTATAGCAGACTCTATAAAGTTGTGCCCATCTGTAGAATATCCTTTTATTGCAATATAAATAGAGTTTTCAACTATTTTTCTAGAATCAATCTCTATAGATGATATGTCAAAATCATTGGCTAAAACTATTTTTTTTATTAATTTTTTTTGATTTAATATTTTTATTAATTCTTTACTATTCATGATAAAAAACCTTTAATTTGCTTATAAATTTCATTTTCTTCTAATTTTACTATCTTTCTAAGCTCTTTTTGAGTTCCATGTTCTATAAATTCATCGGGAATTGCAAGTCTTAAAATATCGTTTTTAAAACCATTATCATTTGCCCATTCTAAAATAGCAGAGCCCATTCCTCCAATAATAGTATTTTCTTCTATAGTTATTATTTTTTTATATTTTTTAAACTCCTTTTGTAACAATTTGCTATCAAGGGGTTTTATAAATCTAACATTTACTAATTTTCCATTAGCAATATTATCATTTTTTAACTTTTCAATTACCTTTTTAGACTCATTATTAAGCCAAGAACTTGCTAAAATCAAAAAATCACTACCATAGTTAAGCTCTTCTGTAAAACTACCAATTTTAATTTTTTTACATGCTCTTTTAGCTGTCAAGTAAGGAAGGTTTCCTCTTGGATACCTAATCGCTATAGGAGCTTCTTTATAATGATAAGCAGTATATAGCATATCAGCAAGCTCTCTACCATCTTTGGGTATCATAATTATTAAATTTGGAAATATCCTTAAATATGACAAATCAAAAACTCCATGGTGTGTAGCTCCATCTTCACCAACTAGCCCTGCTCTATCTATTAAAAACACCACAGGTTGATTTTGTAAAGTTACTTCATGAAATATTTGATCATAAGCTCTTTGTAAAAAAGTTGAATATATAGCAACAAAAGGCCTCATACCTCCTTCTGCTAGTCCAGCTGAAAATGCCACAGCATGTTGTTCTGCAATACCTACATCATAAAAACGATTTGGGAAATACTTATAAAATTTACTAAGCCCTGTTCCATCTGGCATTGCTGCAGTTATTGCAACAACATCATCATATTTTTTAGCTAACTCTATCATTGAATCAGAAATTATATTAGTCCAGCTTACTCCTTTTGTTTTTTTAGACTCAATAGATGATATTCCATGGTATTTTCTTGGGTCATCTTCAGATGGAGTATAACCTTTTCCTTTTTGAGTTATTACATGCAATAAAACTGGCTCATTCAAGCCTTTTAAAGCTTCTAGGTGTTCAATTAATTCATCAATATTATGCCCATCAATTGGCCCAATATATTGAAACCCCATTCCATCAAAAAAGACTCCTGGAGTAATAGCCGCATAAGTTCCATCTGCAATTTTATGTGCTAAATCTAGCAACTTTTCTCCAATTTTACCTTTTGAGCTTAAAAACTCTTTAACAGATTTCCTAAAGGAATGATAAGTTGGTCCTGTAATCGCATTTGAAAGCCATTTAGACAATGCTCCTACATTTTCAGAAATAGACATTTGATTTTCATTTAATATTATTATTAAATCATTTTTAGAACTACCAGCATTATTTAGCCCTTCTAAGCTAATTCCACTACTCACAGCCCCATCACCAATAACAGCAATAACTTTGTTTTCTACACCTTTTAATTTTAATGCTTCTTTTAAACCCAATGCTGTAGAAATAGATGGCCCTGCATGTCCTGCAGTAAAACTATCATAAATAGACTCAAATTTATTAGTAAAACCACTAAGCCCATCTTTTACTCTTATTGTATCAAAATTTTTAAATCTGCCTGTTAACAATTTATGAGCATAAGCTTGATGTCCCACATCAAAAATAATTTTATCTTTTGGGCAATTAAAAACCTTATGTAATGCAACAATTAACTCAACAGTCCCCAAACTTGCCCCTAAGTGTCCACCATTGTTTTTTATTACTTTAATGATTACATCTCTTATTTCTTCGGATAATTTATTTAAATCTTTTACAGATAATTTATTTAAATCACTAGGTGATTTTATATTTTCTAACATTTTATTCCTAAGTTGTGTTAAAGGAGTTACTAATCCTCAAATTTAATAAAATCTATTTTTTCTTTACTTAAAGAAATTCTGACTTCTTTTTTATAACCAGCAGCTTCACCAGCAATTTGTAACGGAGCGGGCTTTGAAAATTTTACAGTAACATCTTTAAACAAAAAATCATGAATATCATCACTAATATATATACCATTCCAAGCTTTAAGAACTTTATATCCCATTAAAAGAGGCGGTATATCCATTATTCTCATTTGAAAGTAACCTTTCTTTTTATTTGCAAACGGTAAAATTTTCAATCCATAACCATAAAAAGGAGTTGTTCCAATGGCAGTTACAGTAAAAGGCCCCTTATAAATTAAATCACCTTTTTTAACTTTTAGTTTTTTAAACCCCTCCACCATGGATGCTTCATAAACATCTTCATCATTTGCATAAATTTCAATTATTGTAGATTTTAAAAAAAAACTTTTAGGTAAAGTTATAGCCAATCCAGAAAAGAAATACCCCTTTAAACCCAAAAATGGATATCTAAGTATTTTATTTGGTATTTTTTTCATCATATCATAATCGTTTAAAATCAATGCATCTATCCCAAATCCACCAAAAGTAAAGTATTTGTCATCAATTTTTATAAAATCAACGGTATCCGTTTTATATGCGCCACCTTTTAAAACAGTGTCTAAATCATCTGCTATTTTTTTACCAGAATTAGTATAAATCGCAACTGCATTACCTGTACCGAGCCTTAAAATTCCAACTGCAGGTAATTTTTTCTTAATTTTTGCTTTCTTTTTAATTTCTTTCATTTTATTAATAAAATATACTAAAGTTCCATCTCCACCACCAGTAAAAATATGAGTATAATGAGAATTTAATATTTTAGCAATTGTAGCATCAGCTTCTTCAAGAGAGTTAGTATAAAAGATATTATTTCTAGGAATTAATTCTTCAACTTGTTCTTTAATATCATGATTAACATTTCTTGCATTATTATTTAATATAATTGCAATATTTTTTCTATCTATTCTTTTCATATTACCTCAAAACAACACTATATTTATTTACTTTATTTACAACTGATTGTCAAATGTTAATTTTTTAAAATAAACAGCTAGTTAAAGTCTATTAAAAAGAATACATAGGTAGTGAACCATACCCAATTATAATAGCCTACAACTTTTTAAGCTTAATCTGAAAAATATAAGGCCACAATTTTCCTGTTACAAAGAAAGTATCTGTTTTACTATCATAAGCAATACCATTTGTTTCTTGGGAATTATCATTTTTTTGAAGAGACATTTTTTTTAAAGGAGTTAAATCAATTAATCCAGTTACATTTCCTGTTTCTGTATCAATTTTTACAATCAGATTTGTAAGCCATATATTCGCATAAATAAAACCGTTAACATATTCTAACTCATTAAGGTTTTTTATAGTTTTATTTTTATATGTTACTTTTAAAGTTTTTACTGTTTTAAAGTTAAGTGTATCAATATAATATAGGAGAGAAGAACCATCACTCATAATTAAATATTTACCATTTGATGTCAAGCCCCAGCCTTCTTTATTTAAATATCTATACTCTTTAATTTTTTTTAAACTTTTAGCATCATATACAAAACACACCTGACTTTTATATGTAAGCTGATATATCTTATTTTTTAAATATGCAACTCCCTCTGTAAAATATATTTTTTTATCATGTTTAATCTTGATTTCAAGTTTACCTGTTTTCAAATTTAATACACCTAAAACAGATTCTGTCAAAGGCAATGTATCAGGAGCACCACTACTTTCAAATAATTGATTATTATAAAAAAACAAACCTTCGGTAAAAGAATTTATATCATGGGGATAAATATTTACAACTTCGTAGTTTATTTTTAGTTTATCATTACCCAAAACATTTAAGGATAAAAAAAGGATTAATAATGAAAAAAGAAAAGAAAAAAAATTATTCATTACTCACTTTTAACAGTAAAATCATCAAAGAAAACATAGGAATCAGCTTTTGACCACAATCCAATTTTTCCTTTAATTACAGATTTATGTTTATAATCAATACATTTTTTATCATTTAAAAACCCCAAAACATGATTGTCCTTTATAATAACCCTTAAAGTGTACCACTTATGTGATTTATGAGGTATATTTTTAATCCACTGAACAGAAGAGCGATGCCCTTTTTCCATTTTAAATAGAACAATATTTTCTTCAAGAGGGTTTGCCCTTATAACTAAATAATCACCATTTTCCTTGATGTTAAATGCAATACCTGCACCTTGATCAATTCTACCACTAATTGCCTTGAACTTTACAGTTATTTCACCATTTTTAAATTCTTTGATATTTTTATAAATAGTTAAAGGAAAATATTTGTACGCCTGTAAGTTATCTAGAAATTTTGCATATTTTTTACCATACATTGCTTTAGCCTTTTGAGCAATTCCTTTTGCCATAAGCCCTTGCTTCCATTTTCTTCCATCAACAGCAAAAACTAAATTATTAGCATCTTTATCAATATGCCATTTTCCAACGAAATTACTAAATTTTTTACTTGGAGCAGCAAATACATCAGAATTAAAATCAGCTTTTTGGAGATTATCTTTCTTTTTCAGTTTATTAGTATCCTTTGTTTTTACATTTTCTTTTACAGAAGTTTTACCCTCCTGTTTTTTTAATTCATTTTTAGCAATGATTTTACTTTTAACAACCAAATTAGCACCATCTTTTTTTAAAGAATTTTTTTTATCTTGTTCTGTATTTTTTCCACAAGCAAGCATTGCTAATAATAACATTAAAACTACAAATATTCTCTTCATAATAACTCCAATAAAATCTACAGCTTATTGTAATACTATTTATTGTATATTGCAAATTTCGGATAAAAAATGTAAAAACTCAATTTTTTGAGGCTCTAAATTTTATACGAGTAAAATAAAAAATTAAAAATAGCAATGGAACAAATAAATAATAAACATAAGAGATAATATTTAACCTAGCCTTTTTTACAATTAATGGATAGCCTTGATATTTATCGCTTTCTTTTATTTTTTGAAGTTTAATATTTGATAATTTAAAAATAATTGGAAAGATTTCTTCTTCACTATTAGAATATGTTTTTTGAAATTTATTATTAATTTTATATACAAAAAGACCATATTTATCCTTTAACTCCTTTCCTTTCATAAAATTTACTTCAACATTTCTTTTTATTAATGATAATTTATCTAAAAAACTGTCTTTATAATCTTTAAATCTTGAATCTTCTCGTCTCATATATATATCAATAGTTATTTTAGGAGTTTTCAAAAGGGCATTGGTTATATTTTTAGGAAATGAGTTTCTATTACTCTCTGTTAAATCTATGTTAAAATTAAAGTAAAATATAGTAATAATACCTAAAAATGCCGTTATTATGCTAAAAAGGATATACTTTTTTCTAAATTTAATATCTAAAAAACAGCGGGAGAGAAATATAAAAAATAAAAATAAAACAATAAAATAAACTATAGATGAAAATGAAAATATCCCTTGCTCAAAAAAATTTAATCTACTAGTAGTTGTCCAATTAGAAATTGTCAAAATTAGTGGCGAAATATTCATATCTTTTCCAAAATCTATTATCCATGAAATTATAACAATCAAAATTGAAGAAATCGATGCTGAAGCCGTACTTTTAAAAATTGAGGCCGAAAATATTGATATGGAAATAATAAAAATACCATAAAATAAATAACCTAAATTTAATAATAAAAACTCAGTCCATGGAATATGGCCACCATAAATTTTCCAGATGATTAAACTTGGAGTCTCTAGTAAAAAAACGAATATTAAAAACAAAAAACTAGCTATAAATTTAGATAATAAAATTTTATTAAAACTAAACGGAATTTGAACTAAAATACTCATAGTATTTTGCTCTTTCTCTAAACTAATTAATGGAATTATTATAAATGGCAAAAACAATGAAAAAAGTAAAAACAATCCTCCAAAGCTTGGTACAAAAACACCTATATTAGGCTCAAAACCAGTAGCATAAAGAGGATTATTAATGGCAGAAACACTTGCATTACTGTAAAGAGAAACTGCCGAATAAAAACTATATCCTATCATAAAAGAAAGTATAATCAAAAATAACGCTGTTGTTTTTGAAAAAAATATTTCTTTAATCTCTTTAAGTAATAATAAATAGAAACTCCTCATTTTAATGCCTCTATAAAAATACTTTCTAAGCTTCCAGTAATATTAAATTGTTCTCTTAAATCATTTATATTTCCCTGTGCAATAACAAATCCTTCATTTAACAGTACATAGTAATTACAAATTTTTTCTGCATCATAAAGCTGATGAATTGACACTAAAAATGTTTTATCTTTATTTTTATTCTCCGACTTAATTAACTCTAAAATATCCATAAGTTGTATAGGATCAAAACCATCAAACGGTTCATCTAAAATTACAATTTTTTTATTATTATTTAAAGCTAAAAAGAGTTTTAATCTTTGTTTATAGCCCTTAGAAAGTGTCTTTATTTTTTTATTTTGGACAGAAAACAAATTTAACTTTTTTAGTAATTCATTATTTTCATATTTAGTCGTTTTCTGAATAAAATATATAAAATCTTTAACAAAAAACTCCGGATATATATCTAATTTTTCTGGCATATAAGAAAATTTACTCATTTTATCTTCAAAAGAGTATATCTTTTCATTTTTTAGGAGTATTTCGCCATTATTAAATGTTTCAAAACCTGTAATAATATTTAAAACAGTTGACTTCCCTGCCCCATTAGGCCCAATTATCCCTGCAATTGATCCATTAGGAATTTCAAATGAGATATCATTTAATACAGTATTTTTATTATATCTTTTTTCTATTTTTGATATTTTTAATAAGTTATTCATATTTCCTAAAGTATTTGAACATATTTTAGATTATTTGCTTTGTTTTTCCATTTTAATTTCAGAATAAACATCCATTTTCATTCCTTGAACGCTTAAGTTAGTATTTATAACACCTTCTATAGTTCTTAAGCCCCCCTTTTTATAATTGAATTTAGCGTTAATTTTAACATCCATACGGGGTTGCATAGCCATCATTTCTTTATTCACCTATTGGAGCCACCAATTATTTCTTCAAATTTGCCCACACTAATAAATATTCGTTTTCTTAAAATAAATTTAAGAAAGTATATGAGAATTACATCATTCCGCCAAATTTTGAAGCAGCAATCAGTAAATAAAGAGTTTTTGCTCCACCTGTTAACAAGTGAAACAATATTAATGAAATTGCAGGAATAGCAACCATAATTCCAACAAAAATAGGCTTTTTATCTTCAGCTACTTCAAAATCACTACTAAAACCTTGGAACAACACATATCCAGCTGCAATAGATCCAAGAACAGGAGCTAAAAAACTAGATATTTTCACTAAAGCATCAATAAATGTTAGTAACCAATATATTGAATTACCAATAAAAAAAGCAGAAAATGTTAATACAATAATTTGATTAAACTTTTCTTGTGTTCCCTCAAATCCTGTTGAATCCTTAAGCATCCATAATAGTTTTGATACTCCCCAAGTAATGAGTAAATAATAAAACATTATTGAACCTGAAAAGATCAACCAAGGTCCAAAAACATCACCAATACCTATTCCACTGCCACCTATTACATTAAATAACAATGCAATAAATATAGCAATAGGAACAAGAACCATAGATAAAAATATCTGTGGCACAGCAACAGAGCTATAATTTCCTTCATTACCCATATCTTTAAGAGCGTTTTTAGGTGATATCACCATGTTTTTTACTTGTAAAAAGAAATCTTTCACTGAAATTTTTTGCAACTCTTCCATTAATAACCTCTAAAAATCATGTATTATATTATAGTATCATACTATCTTTGTCAAGAATAAGAAAATAATTGCATATAATTTAATTAAGATGTATAAATATATTTTTTGTAGGAGAAAAATGTATAAATTAATAATCTTATTAATATTACTATTGTCTTCATTTCTAACAATCTCATGTGGAAGTGATAGTAATAGCGAAAAAACTTGTAGCCCTGCTTGTAATAGTTGGGAAACATGCACTAACGGCAAATGCAAAATAACAGAAAAGGGTGCATGCAATGAAACAATAGATTGCATAAACTCAGGTGATGTATGTAAAGATAATAAATGTATTACTCCAGCATCTTGTGCCCAATGGGAAACCTATGTAGAAACAACCAATACTTGTGTTCTTACTCCTGGTAGATGTTTAGCTGCTAATGATTGCACTGAAAGACAATACTGTACAGCAAGTAAGGAATGTAAAAGTTATCCTAGCGTAAATTGGTCAACCAATTGTCCATCATATTTAAGTACAAATGCAGAATGTGCAACTATAAAACTACCTTTAAATTATAATTCAGATGATAATAAAACGGTAGATATCTTTATTTACAGACATAAAGCAATTTCAGGAAACTCAAAAGGACAAATTTGGTTTTTACAGGGTGGACCTGGTGGAAGTGGTGCAATATTTTCAAAATATTATTTTGATAAATATACTCAAAAATACCCTGATTATGATTTTTATTCTTTAGATCATAGAGGTGTTGCAAACTCATCGAGGCTAACTTGTAGTCAAGAAAGTAAAATTACAGAACCTGCACTCTTTAGACAATGCACAGAAGAACTAGCAACTAACATGGGAGATGATTTACTTCAATATTCTACAACTAACGCAGCTAAAGATGTAGGTTTTTTAATAGAAATGTTAAAAAAGCCCAATAAAAAAAGATTTTTGTATGGTGTTTCTTATGGTACTTATTGGGCAGAGAGATATTTAACAATCTTTCCTTACCAAGCAGATGGTGTTATTTTAGATTCAATATGCACATTAAAAAATTGTTATATGGATGATTATAGTAAATGGACTGACTTAGTTGGGCATCAATTTTTAGATGTTTGTAAAAATGATACTACTTGTAATACAAAAATGAATTTAATAAATACAAATACAGAACAAACACCTCAAGAAGCAGCAATGGAAGTATTAAATAAAATAAATACAGCTCCTTGTGATTTTGGATATGGTCCATTTAAAAAAGCAGATGCTCAAACATTTTTAACAACTATGCTTATGAATTTTTATGCAAGAATGCTTATTCCACCTGTATTATATAGGTTAAATAGATGTGAAGAAAGAGATAAAGCTGCATTAGCTAAATTAATACAAAATTTATATAGTATGCGAGGTAAAAAACTAGATTCTTTTTTTGTTACAGAAGATGAAATGAATAATAATAGTATTCTTTATTATAATATTGTATTTGGTGAATTATGGTATGGTAGAACAGAGGAAGAAATTACACAAGTATTTAATGACTCATTATTTAATACAGGCAATGGTTTAGATATGTATAACATGAAGAATAGTGGTCATTGGAATGAATATGGAGATACAGGTTATTTAAATAACCTACCAGATACTGATACTCCAGTTTTAATGATGAATGGAACACTTGACCCGCAAACGGCTCTTGAAATAGCATTACCAAGTAAAGAATTTTTAAATAAAGACCACCAGTATTTTCTTACATTTCCACAAACTCCTCATGGCATAACAGGTTCATCTTACACAAATGAAATGATACAAAATTATGGTCAAGGTACAACATGTGGTGAAAAGATTATGTTTGAATGGATAGCAAATCCCACTCAAAAGCCAAGTACTGATTGCTTTAATGATATGTACCAATTATCATGGGATTCTGGATTATTAAACGGAATGGGAGCAATGTATATGGGAACTAACGATGTTTGGGACGGCACACCAAGTAAATCTGTTACTAAAAATACAAAGCTTAAAAAAGCAGTTGAAGAATCAATGGAAAGAACTTACATAGAATATCAAAAATATCCTGAAATACTTAGTTTTATTAAAAATTTAAGATAATTATTACTCAAAAATTTGTTATAACTCAACTTGAACATTACTTACATAATTAATTATTTTCAACTTCTCTTGAAATAAAATAAAAAAAATGCTAATAAGACTATACTCGTTATGGGAGTTTTTATGTATAGAAAAATGTTTAAATCTAAAATACACAGAGCTACAGTTACTGATGCAGACTTAAACTATGAAGGAAGTATTACTATAGACGAAAATCTATTAAAGGCTGCAGACTTATTACCTTATGAAAAAGTTGCAATTTGGAATGTTACTACAGGTCAAAGGATAGAAACTTATACTCTTTTAGGCCCTGCTAATAGTGGGACTATTTGTATAAATGGGGCAGCTGCTCATAAATTTGATAAAGGTGACTTGGTTATTATCGCTTCTTTTGCATCTTATTCAGAAGAAGAATTAAAAAATTATAAACCAACAGTTATATTTGTTGATGAGAATAACAAAATTAAAGAACAAAGGGAAGAACGGTTACCCATATAAGGAGAAATATGTCTAGAATTGCCATTTTATTAGTATTTGTAAGTTTTTTTATAGTTTCATGTACTAAAAAAGATGCTCAAAATGCTAAAACGAAAACAACAAATTCAATAAATAAAAAGAATGACACAACTAAAAACTCACAAAAAGTTGAAAAAAAGCATAATCATAAACTAGATGCTAAATCAATAAAAGAAGAGTTTTACGAGCTTACATTTAATTTTAAAAATGAATTATCCTCAACTGAAGACTTTCTATTTACCGTTACTGCAATCCCTAAAAAAGACAAACATATTAACACGGGATTTCCTTTAAGTATTTCATTTGAAGATAGTTGCTTTAAATTCGATAAGAAAAAATATAAAAATAAAGACACTAAAAAACTTGATGAAAAGCATTTAGTTTTTGAGTTAAAATCAAAATGTGAAACAAAAGGGAAACAAGAATTAAAAGGAAATTTAAAATTCGGATATTGTGATAGCAATCTATGTTACACATATAATTCACCGTTTAAATTTAATATTAATATAAAATAGAATAAAATCTATTGAATATTGTTATATAATATAAGTCTATACAGTTAGTTGTTAATTTTTTGGAGAACTTTATGTTAAAATTAGTATTAGTATTCTTACTTGTAAGCTCGTCAGTCATATTTGCTGGTGAAATTTTTAAAAAAGATACAGAACAATTTAAAGCTACTGTTAATTTTGAAAATGGTAAAAATGCAGAAATAGTTGTAAAAGCTATTCCTAAAAAAGGTTGGCACATAAATGATGGATTTCCAGTATCATTTAAGCCCAAAGCGAGTATCTTGCAGTTTGAGAAAACAAAATACAAGAAAAAAGATGCAAAAGTGTTAAAGTCAACTGAATTACTATTTGAAATACCAGTAAAAGTCACTAATAAAGGCAAAAATAACTTAGACGCCACTGTTGTTCTAGGTGTTTGTACTGATAAAATATGTAAAAGAGTTGAATTTAAAGTAAATGCATCTTTAGAGAGCAAAATAAATCCTAAAGCTAAAACAAAAGTAGAAAAAGAACCTAAAAAAATTGATATTAAAAAGTAGTAGTATGAAAAATTTACCTAAAAAGTATGATCAATTAGATACTTACATCAGAGAAATTAATAAATATAATTTACTTACTAAAGAAGAAGAATATGAGTTAGCTAAGCGCCTAGAAGAAGATAAAGACCCTGAAGCAGCAGCAAAACTAATTAATTCAAATCTAAGATTTGTTGTTAAAATTGCATATCAATATAAAAATTACGGTTTTAGACTCACAGATTTAATACAAGAAGGAAATTATGGCCTTATAATGGCTGTAAAAAAGTTTGATAAAGATAAGGGATTCAGATTAATTACCTATGCAGTATGGTGGATAAAAGCTTATATTAAAAACTATATTATAAATAACTGGTCACTAATAAAAGTTGGTACAACTCAAGCACAGAAAAGGCTATTTTTTAAACTCAAAGAAGAAATGAGAAAAAACGACATAATGTTGCTGTCAACTAAAAATGTAAAACAACTTGCAGAAAATTTTAATGTCAAAAACAAAGAAATTGTAAATATGAATAAAAGGCTTTCTGCTAAAGATTTCCAACTAGATGCTAAAATATCCTATGATGGAGAAAATTCACATATGGATATGCTTTCAGATGATAATATTATTGATATAGAAGAAAAAACTATAATAAAAGAACAAGCTAAATTAGTTAGTGAAAAAATAAAAGAGGCTTATGAATATTTAACAGATATTGAAAAAATTATTTATGATGAAAGATTAATTGCAGAAGAGCCTAAAACACTACAAGAATTAGGAGAACGATTAGGGCTTTCAAGAGAAAGAATTAGGCAAATTGAGGTAAAAATCAAGAAAAAAATAAAAAAATACCTTGAAAATGAGTGTGATTATGATATAGAAGTATAAATCGCTAGCGATTTATACTTCAGTAGAGATGTGGCACTGCCACATCTAAAAGAATGAACGATTTATGCACAATTATTAGTAGGAGAAGAAATGACAGAAGTGACAGCAAAGGTAAAAATGGAAACAACAAAAGGTGATATGCTTATTGGTTTATTTGGTAATGATGCACCCATTTCAGTAGAAAACTTTTTATCTTATGTAAAAGAGGGATTTTATGATGGTTTGATTTTTCATAGAGTAATTCCTGGTTTTGTTATACAGGGTGGTGGTTTTTATCCTAAAATGGAGAAAAAAGATACTAAAGCACCTATAAAATTAGAAACTAAAGAAGGCTTAATTCATGAAAAAGGTGTTTTATCTATGGCAAGAACCAATGTTAGAGACAGTGGAACAAGTCAATTTTTTGTATGTCTAGAAAAAGTTCCAAGTTTAGATAATCAATATGCTGTTTTTGGAAAATTACTTGAAGGAATTGACACTTTAGATGAAATAGGAGCAACTCCAACAACTACAGTTGGATATTTTGCAGATGTTCCAAAAGAAGATATCATTATTACAAAAGCTACAGTTATAGAATAATTTATTATAAGCATTACAAACCCCTTGGCCACAAAGTGGCAGGGCGAATATAGAATTCGCCTTTACAAGGTGTTTTTCATGCAAAATTTAACCAAAGTTTAAATTTTAAGGTGTAATATGAAAAAACTTATATTAATAATCTCCATATTTATGTTATTTTTTACTGCTTGTAAAAAAGTACAAGAAAATCCTCCCCAAAAAGAAAAAAAAGGACCTGAAATAACAGCAAAAGTACTATTACATACTAATCAAGGCGATATGCTTGTTGGGCTTTATGGAAAAGATGCTCCAAATACGGTAAAAAATTTTTTATCCTATGTAAAAGAAGGTTTTTATAATGGTTTAATCTTTCATAGAGTAATACCGGGTTTTGTTATACAAGGTGGTGGTTTTTTCCCTCAAATGAAGAGAAAACAACCAAAAGCTCCTATCAAACTTGAAATAGCTAAAGGTTTAAAACATAAAAAAGGAATTCTATCAATGGCAAGAACAAATAACCCCGACAGTGCAACAACTCAGTTTTTTATATGCCTTGGAGATGTTAAAAGCCTAGATAATAAATATGCTGTTTTTGGAAAATTAATAAAAGGCTACGGAGTATTGGATAAAATCGCTAGTATAGAAACTACAAGTTTCGGTTATTACAGAAATGTTCCTAAAAAAAATATAATTATAATTAGTGCAAAAATTATAAAATAACGAATACTATCCCCCTCTTGGCAATTTACTTAATCAAATAAATATGTTATAAGTATTCTTTTTATTTAGGACTTATGGACTTATGGATTTATTAATATTAAAACACCTAATAGGCTTTATTTTAGTGGCAATTGCAGCCTATGAAATAGCTAAATATTTACAAAAAAAAATAAAATTTCCTCTTATTACAGGTTTAATTTTAACAGGAATAATTGCCGGAACATCCCTCCTTGATTTTCTACATGGGGAATCACTTGAAAACCTTCAATTTTTGAATGAAATAGCACTAGCAATGATAGCATTCTCAGCAGGAGCAGAACTTCATCTAAAAGAATTGAAAAGCCGTATAAACAGTATAAAATGGATGACAATATCTCAGTTATTAATAACATTTTTCCTAAGTTCTATTTTTATATTTTTCATATCAGAATATATAGATTTTATGAAACCTTTAAGCGTTACTCATAAAATAGCAATCGCAACACTTTTTGGAACTATTTTTGTGGCCCGTTCTCCATCATCTGCAATTGCAGTTATAAATGAAATGAGAGCAAGGGGAGCATTTACTAAAACAGTAATGGGAGTTACAGTTGTTAAAGATGTGTTAGTAATAATACTTTTTGCAATTACCTTTGCAATATCTAAAAACATAATTAATAATGAAGCTATAAATTTATTATTTTTTATTATACTTATTATAGAACTATTAACATCTTTTTTATTTGGATATTTTGCAGGAAAAATATTAGAGTTTATGTTCAAAAGGCATTTACACTTTAAAGTTAAAACTTTTTTTGTGCTATTAATGGGATATTCAATATACTTTATTGCTCATCAAATAGAACATTACTCGCTGATATTAATTCATCATAAATTTACCGTTGAACCATTATTAATAGGAATTATTGCATCTTTTGTTATTACAAACTATACAGAATTCCGTAACGAATTTGAAGAAATACTTGAAAAGATAAGCCCTTATGTATTTATTACATTTTTTACTCTTATTGGCGCCTCTCTTTCTGTTCAGGTGTTATTAAGTGTTTTTAAAATTGCAATAATTTTATTTTTTGTTAGGCTTATAACAATGTTTATTGCAGGAATAATAGGCGTAAAACTTGCAAAAGATCCTAAAGAATATACTTTTGTTGCTTGGATGCCATATTTAACACAAGCTGGAGTTGCAGTTGGACTAGCAACAATTATTGCCCATGAATTTACATCTTGGGGAAGAGAATTTGAAACTATGATAATTGCAATTATTGTAATTAATCAAATAGTCGGTCCTCCGTTATTTAAATGGGTAATAAAATTTGTAAAAGAAAGCCATCTTCACCATGAAAATCATGCCAATGAAGATAAGATTTATAATGCCATGATTTTTAGCCTTGATTCAACATCAATAGAACTGGCAAGACAATTAAAACTTCATAATTGGAATGTAAAAATAGTAACAAGTTTAAAAAAACATACCGTAAATGATATTGAAGTAATACAAATTAAAAATTATCAAATACAAAATATAAAAAAGATAGAAATGAGTAATTGTGATTCAATATTATTATTACACCCAAAAGAAAATATAAACTATCAAATAGCACAATGGATTTATGAGAATGTGGGCACACAAAATTTAATATCAGCAGTGAGTACAAGTAAATATTTAGAAAAATTTAAAGAAATAAACACCTTAACGATAGAGCCAAAACTAGCAATGATAAGTTTTTTAGACCATATGGTTAGGTCAAGAAATGCTGTTACCTTATTACTTGGTTTAGATAATGAAAAAGATACTATAGATATAGAGCTTAAAAATAAAGATTTAGCGGGTTTATTAATTAGAGAACTTTCTATACCTAGTGAAGTATCCATTTTATCAATAAAAAGAAAAAATAATATAATTATGTCTCATGGCTATACTAGCTTAAAAATTGGAGATATAATAACGGTTATCGGTTCGAGGGATGACTTAAATACTTTAATAAACAAATTCGAAGAATAATAAACTTCTATTTCAAAGGAGTTTATGAAAATTATTTTAATATTCTTAATTACAATTCCAATTTTTACAACAAAAATAAAATTTGTGTATAACAAAAATGTAAATTGAATTAGGTTTTTATTTACTATTTCTGATTATGGAGAAGGTTCTATTTTACTAAAATCAATGTATAAAAGAAAATATGGAGAAAATAATAAAATTACTCTTTTCATAAAATCTCCTAAATTTTAAACAAGCCCATTTTGTTTAAAATGATAAATATAAGTAAAGCAGGAGTAATAATTCTTATAGTCCAGTTAAATAAAAAATATACCCAAGACTTAAAGCCTAATTCTTCCATTTTAGATTTATGATCAATTCCATAAGCAAATACCAAAATAGTAAGTAATCCACCAACTGGAAGAAAATATTTTGTAGTTATATTATCAAAAAAGTCTAAATATGATTCATTCATAATTTTTAAAGACGAAACGGCAGATAAAATACCTAATAGATAAATAAAAAAACCTAAAATTATTGTTGCCTTCTTTCTGGTCCAATTTTTTTCATCTACAAAGTAAGATACAGCTACTTCTAATAAGGATATTGCAGAAGTTAAAGCTGCAAAAATAAGCAATATAAAAAATAAAATTGCAACAATTTGTCCTCCTGGCATCTTAGCAAAAATAACAGGTAATGTTTTAAAAATTAAACTTGGACCACTCGCAGCTTTAAGTCCATAAGAAAATACTATTGAAAATATCATAACTCCAGCAACAAGTGCAATAATAGTATCTAAAATTGATATAATTATACTTGATTTAACAATATTAACATCTTCTTTTAAATATGAACCATAAGTAATCATTGCTCCCATTCCTAAAGAGAGTGTAAAAAAGGAATGTCCTAAAGCCTGAATAATTCCTTCTGCATCTATTTTTGAAAAATCTGGATAAAACATAAACTTTACAGCCTTCATTCCTCCACTTAGAGTTAAAGCATAAAACATTAATCCCAAAAGTATTATAAATAGAATAGGCATCAATATCTTACTTGCCTTCTCTATACCTTTTGAGACTCCTTTAGAAATAATCCATACTGTTATTCCCATCATAAGAGTATGCCACCCTAATTGTAAATACGGGTTTACATATAATTTTCCAAATAAAGAAGTTACTTCAGCATCTGTACCTGAAAACCCACTAAAACTCAAATATAAATAATGCCATGCCCAGCCAGCAACAACAGAATAAAATGATAACACTAAAATAGCAGAAATCACTCCAAGCCAACCAACTAAATAGAATGGCTTCATAGCTTTTCCAGCTCTATGATAATGAAAAAATCCTTTGGATTCCGTTTCAAAATGTTCAAAAGCACCAACAGGACTTTTTTGCGTCATTTTACCAAAATAAATTTCAGCCATCATTATAGGTAACCCTACTATCAATATACAAACCAAGTAAACCAATACAAAAGCTCCTCCACCATGAATCCCGGTAATATATGGAAATTTCCATATATTACCTAAACCAATAGCACTGCCTGCAGCAGCTAAAATAAAACCTAATCTTCCGCCCCAATTTCCTCTACTAACCAAAAAATCCTCCTTAAAAATTTATTATTCATTAATTTACTATATTGTTATTATTATTTCAAGAAATAATGACTTATTTTAATATGTAGATAAAGAACCGTATTTTTTAGAAATTTTAATAGATAAATTAAATAATATTACTGAAACAACTAAAATCATCAAAAAATGCACAAGAATAATTAAAAAATCATTTAAACTAAATAAATTTTTATATAGAATATTTCTTATTAAATTTACAGCTTTGGATATAGGAAAAAAAATATTAAAAAAACTAATCCATTTAGGTAAAACATTTGAAGGAAAATACAAAGAGCCTGCAATAGTAAAGTAATACATTAAAGCAGATGTTAAAGGATCTGACCTTTTTATAATTAGGGTAATAGATGCTCCAATTATTCCCCAAGAAAACAAATATAAATAAACAAGCAAAAGTGATAAATTAAATTGTATAAACCCCAATATTGTAATATTTAAAGGCAAATTAAAAAAAGAAATTCCTAAAACAATATAAACATTAATTAAAAGGTAGTCAAAAATACTATTATATAGATTACTATAAAACATTAATACATAGGGATGAATAGATGAATTAAATAAAAGCTCTAGGGTTCCTTTGTATTGCTCCATTATTATTTTTGAACTAGATTTCTTTAAATTTGATATTAAAAACTGATAAAAAAGATGCCCAATAAATAAATACTGAAATAAAGAAGTTTTATTATGGTAATATCCTTTTTTTTCAATAAAATTAGAAAAATAAAAAATCACAGACAATACAAAAAATATTTTAAAAATTTTTATAAAAAAAGAAAACTTATAACTACTTTCTTCCCAAAAATCTTTTTTTATAAATAATAGTGCTTTATTCATTATCCCAAATAAAAGAATTGTACATTTTATTTTTATAAAAGCAATAGGAATGTTATGTTTATCTTAAGAAAGTAGGTATATCAAGGTCTTCTTTATTCATTTTAGTAATTTTTCTTTTATTAATTCGTCTAATTCTTCTTGATGAATCACTTTTTTTACTAATTGTAGTTGGACCATATCCTAGATCATTATCCTTCATTACACCTAAATGAATATCTTTTTCATCTTTTTCAGTATCAAGAATCACTTTAGTTTTTTCTTCTATAATTTTAGCCTCTTCTTGTGGAATCACAGGAATAACTAATTCTTTACTCTCTTCAATTATTTCTACTTCTGATGTAATATCATCAAATTTAGTTGCAACAACAGTAACTTGTACTCCATTTTCTAAGTTAGAATCTAATATAACTCCAAAAATAACATTTACATCAGCTGAAGTTTGCTCTGTTACAAAATAAGTAGCAGCATTTACTTCATCTAGAGTAGTATCATAACCTATAGTATAGTTAATTAAAATCGCTCCTGCACCTTCTATGGATAAACCTTCAACAAGAGGATTATTAATTGCAGCTTTAACTGCATCAAGAACTTTATTATCACCTGAGCCATACCCTAAACCGATTAAAGCTTCTCCCGACTCAAAAAGGGTTGTTTTAACATCAGCAAAATCGATATTTACCAAGCCATCTCTCATTATCGCTTCAGAAATTCCCATAACAGAAGACTTTAACACATTATCTGCTAATTTAAATGCCTCTAAAAAACTAACACCACCAGATGTTTCAACAATTTTTTGGTTACTTATAACAATTAATGAATCAACATTATCTTTTAAATCATCAAGCCATAACTCAGCCATAGTCATCTTTTTTTTACCTTCAAAACCAAAAGGCTTACTAACAACAGCAACAGTTAAAATTCCTAACTCTCTTGCTAACTTTGCAACAACTGCAGCAGACCCTGTTCCTGTCCCTCCACCAAAACCAGCAGTAATAAAAACCATATCATGTTCTTCTAAAACATTTTTGATTTTATCTTCATCATCTTCAGCAGCGGCTTTTCCACATTCAGGCTTAGCTCCACAACCAAGTCCTCTTCTAGTTCTTTCTCCAATTTGAATTCTAACAGAAGCCTTATTTCTTGATAATGCCTGACTATCAGTATTTACAACTGCAAAATCAACAAACTCAACTTCTTCTGACTCAATCATAGTATTAACTGCATTACCACCAGCTCCACCACATCCTATAACTAATATTTTTGCATCATTAACAGGTTCTAAATCAAGCATTGTAACCATTATTCCTCCTTTAATCACATAAATGTTTTAAAATTTCTTTATTATATAAATCAAGTTTTTTTTTATTAAAAAAAGCTAATAAGTTAAAGTATTACTTTAACTTGTTAAATAAAACAAGACAATATTATAAATTATATCAACATGTTAGAAACTGCGCCTAAAACAAAATAATAACAATTAAAAGCTAACTTATTAAGTGATATTAGTCATTTAAATATTATTAATAAATTTTTAAATTTTGAATTTAGACATTGATTTATTTAACAAATTTGCAAGTTCAGCAATACTATTACTACTATCATCAACATTTTTAGAATTTTCTAGTAAATTATTTGAACTATTGTTTATTCTTATAATCTTTTCAAGAACAGTAGTCATTTTTTTACTACCATCTTCAGTTTTACTTGAAATATCTTTAACTACAACAGCCACACTTTCTGATTTCTTTGATGACTCTAGAATATTTGTATTTGCCTTATCTATAGATACTGTTGTTGATTTCACTGTATCCAAGGTAGTATCAACACTAGAAGCAATTTCGTTAACAGTAACTGATTGTTCCTCAAGAGCAGAAGCAATCATAACATTTACATCATTAATTTTATCAATTATATGGGTAAATTCATTTATATTTGAAATTCCATTTTTCATATTACTTTGAATATCTAAAACTTGGTCAGTTATTTCCTTTGTTGCTTTAGCTGTTTGATTTGCAAGATTTTTAATTTCATTAGCAACAACGGCAAAGCCTTTTCCTGCTTCTCCTGCACTTGCAGCTTCTATTGTAGCGTTTAATGCTAATAAATTCGTTTGGGATGCAATTTCTTTGATTAAATCAACAACATCTCCTATGGAATTTACAGAAGTATTTAGTTTTTGCATAACAAGATTAGTCTCTTCACTTTGCCTTTTTGCATCATTACTTACCTCAGCTGCTTCTGTTGTATTTTTAGAAATATTCTCAATTGTTGAAGTCATCTCTGCCATAGTAGAAGAAATTGATAAAGTCATAGATTCAATTTGATTAGAATTTGTATGAATATCTTCAAAATTCCCTTTAATTCCAATCAAATTATTACTTACTTCATTAACCTCACAAGTAATTTCATTTTTTAGTTCTTTTGATATTTCAGAGTTTTCAACATTAACATCTTTAATAAGGTGAGTAATAGTCTCAACTTCCTTACTTACATCAGTAATATTATTATCCATATTATGGCTCGAACTTTTTAGTTTGCTAGAAGTTAACAATAATTTATTTGAATAAGAACTAACATCTTGTATTATTATTTGTAATTTTTCAATAAATATATTAAACAGTTTTGACATTTCATCAAGTTCATCTTCATTATTAGTTCTTGGGAGCCTTACTCTTAAGTCACCTTCTCCTTCAGCTAAATCCTTTAGTAAAGATAAAAAATTATTAATAGGTTTGGTAAATATTATTTTTATCAAAAAATAAATAATTAAAACAAATAAAAATGTCATTATTGTCAAAATTAAGTATATTTGATTTTGACTTTTACTATTATCTTTATCAATCTCTTCTTTTAATTTTATTTCCATTTTACGATAGGTCTTGTTATTGTTATTAATAAACAATTCAATATCTCTCATTGATACATAAAGAATTAATGTAGCAATAATTGTTTTTTTATCATCTTTTGACTTTATTGGAAATTTCATTTCTATTAATTTATATTTATTTTTTAATTTTTGAACTAAATTTATTAGCTTCATATCTTTTTGGATAATAGCCCTTACTTTCTTATTTTTTTCATTTTTATAATTGCTAATAAGTTTTTTATCTTTATCAATCACATATGCAAAAACTATACTACTGTCAGAAGTTATCTGTTCAACATATTGATTTAACAAATCTGTATCAAAATTTTCAATACTATTTGCAATTGGTGCAGATAGTATTTTAACATATAACTCAACTTTTTTTCTAAAATTATCTCTAATTTTTTTATCAAAATTATCATTAAATAATTTAAAATTATTTTTATTAGTATTTTTTTGTTTCAAGAGCAATTTATTCTGATTTTGACCTAAAATAATACTTACTATTACAATAACAACAATTATTAAAAATGTTGCCATTATTGTTATTTTATTTGATAATTTTATTTTTAAAACGCCCATAATAATCCTTTTTTTATGTTAAGTTTGAGTTAATTATTTACCTTTATTTAGTATCTTAATTAGCAATAGTCATATTATATTTCTTTAGTATTTTACTTATCGTTGTAGATTTTAATTTATTATATGATGTGATAAATTTATCATAAGTTTCTTTACTCACTTTAGATTTAGTAAAAGCAAAATAATAATTTACACTTTTATATTTCCCAATGTATTTTAAGTTATTTAATTTTAATTTTTTAATTATTGCATTACCAACATCCTTGTTTGAGAAAACAAACCTCAATTTATCACTCTTACTCAATACTTTAAATACTGTTTTAGAGTCTTTAAAAGATTTAATAGTAAATTCTCCACCTGCTTTTTTAATTTTATTTAAATTTTTAGCTGTATTTGATGGACCATATACACCAACAATACTCTTAGATAATTTATCACCTTCTTTATATGTAAGTGTTTCGCTTGATTTAGCAAAAAAAGAATACTCTGTGGTTAAAACCGGTGGAGTAAAATATAACCACTTTGACCTTGCTGAATTTTTACCAAGAAAAAATAGTGCATTAACTTTACCACCATCTTTTTTGGCAACACTCTGTATTCCTTTCCAAACACCAAATTTAAATGAACACTTTAATTTGGCATCTTTGCAAACCGCTTTAATTATATCTACTCCAGGCCCTGCAACAACACCTCCTTTTTTGTAAGAAAATGGTGTAAAATCCTGGGTACCAAAAATGAGTTCTGAATCAGCCCCCATTAAAGAAAAACTAAAAAAGAAAACTACAAGTAAAAAAACTTTCATGAAACCTCCAAAATAGTAAAATGTAAAACAAAAACCTCACTCATATAGTATTCGGAATATAAATTAATAAAATTAATAAAATTAATAAAATTAATAAAATTTAAAATATTTTTAAAAAAAAATTAATAAAACACTAATTTTTTTTAAAAATATTACGATAAGTGATTATAGGTTTTTATTTTAAACATTTTCAGGAGGAAACATGAAAAAACTAGTTATTTTATTTTTATTAATC
>Ga0256842_1000787_pt1 | contig 27412 bp, 21 predicted proteins | sample 4559240metaG_FD_185973 | JGI IMG/M metagenome (GOLD analysis project Ga0256842, IMG submission 185973) | Hydrothermal vent microbial communities from Guaymas Basin, Mexico - 4559-240 | ecosystem: Environmental > Aquatic > Marine > Hydrothermal vents | place: Mexico: Guaymas Basin | collected... | reverse complement strand
ATGCAGATAATAATGAATTATTTGAGGTTGCTGTGGTGGATAATGAGGAGTGTATAGTCTATGCCAGCAGTGTTAGGACGATAGCCTGTGGACATAGTCATACAGTCATAATCAAGGATGATGGTTCAGTTTGGGTGACTGGTTCCAATGGAAATGGCCAACTCGGTTTAGGAGATACAAGTAATAGGAATCAATTTACTGATACTGGTATGACTGCTAAACAAGTGGCTTGTGGTGATTTTCATACAGTCATAATTAGAGAGGATGGTTCGGTTTGGGTGACTGGTGAGAATAATTATGGGCAACTTGGATTAGGTGATACAAGTAATAGAAATCAATTTACCGATACTGGCATGACAGCCAGATATGTAGCTTGTGGATATAGTCATACGGTTATAATCAAGGAGAATGGTTCTGTATGGTCGACTGGTCTTAATGATTATGGTCAACTTGGATTAGGTAATACAAATAATAGGACTCAATTTACCGATACTGGAATAACAGCCAAATCTGTAGCTTGTGGCTATCAGCATACAGTCATAATTAGAGATGACAATTCTGTTTGGGGGACTGGTAGAAATAATTATGGTCAACTTGGGTTAGGTAATACAAGTAGTAGAACTCAATTCACCAACACCGGTATAACAGCCAAGTTTGTTGATTGTGGAATGTATCATACAGTCATAATCAAGGAGGATGATTCTGTTTGGGGGACTGGTAACAATTATCATGGTGAACTCGGACTAGGTACTACATATTATACAGTCCAATTCACCAACACTAGCCTAACTGCCAAACAAGTTGCTTGTGGAGGTACACATACAGTCATAATCAAGGATGATGGTTCAGTTTGGGTTACAGGTAGAAATGAATATGGTCAACTCGGTTTAGGTGATACAACTGACAGACATGAATTTACCAACACTAGCCTAACTGCCAAACAAGTTGCTTGTGGATCAGAACACACAGCTACAATCAGAGATGATAGTTCTGTATGGTCGACTGGATGGAATGGAAGTGGTCAACTCGGACTAGGGGATACAAATAATAGAAATCAGTTCACTGACACTGGTGTTACAGCCAAATTATATGAAAAAAAGATTGTACATTATGATTATATTGTTCCCACTGATCCATTATCCCAACCGCCAACATCTGTTTATCCAGTTAGTAAGTTTAATGTAAATGGAATTCAGTTGCAGTCTATTCCTACATATGATTCAGGAACAGGTGTACAAACTTATACATTTCGAAATATAATTTTAAATGAACCAAGTAATGTTATTAAGTTATTGGTTGATATGTCAGATGTTACGACTATAACTGATATATCAATAGATTTGAAATCTGATCCTGTTGGAGAGTCAATTGATTTTACAAAAACTGTTGGAGTTGATACTAGTAATAATAAATTAGAATCTACTTCCTATGAAAACATAATTGATTCCAACCACACCTCCACGACATCTGAAATTTACATTGACTATAACAAGATTGAATTACAAGAAGGTGATTTGTTAAAGACTGATAATGATGAGTATTTCCAAGTTCAGTCAATTAATCATGATGGAGGTATGTATTCTGTTGTTCCAGATCATACATTAAACACCTCTCCAAATAAAGTTTATTTTCTTGGCCATCGTGCAATTGTTCATAAGAGTTGTATGAATAAGCAGAGATCAGTTGTTAATATCAAAGCGGTAGAGTGTCCTCGGGATGTAATTGATTCAAATAATCCATCTACTGCAAATAAAATTTATATTAACAATCAATTAATTGATGTCAAACCAGGTGATGTATTCAACACTGATAATAATGAATTGTTTGAAGTTGTTGTGGTCGATAATGATGGTAATGTAGCTTATATGAATAATGTCAGGATGTTGGCTTGCGGTTATGCACATACAGTCATACTCAAAGATGATAATTCAGTCTGGGTGACTGGTAGAAATATTTATGGTCAACTTGGACTAGGTGATACAAATCATAGACATCAATTCACTGATACTGGTATAACAGCTAAATTTGTAGCTTGTGGAGAAGACCACACAGTGATAATCAAAGATGATGGTTCTGTATGGGTGACTGGTAGAAATCATAATGGTCAACTTGGACTAGGAGATACAAATGATAGAAGTCAATTCACTGACACTGGTATAACCGCCAAACAAGTTGCTTGTGGAGAATTGCACACAGTTATAATCAAAGATGACGGTTCTGTTTGGTCGACAGGTTATAACTTTTATGGTCAACTTGGATTAGGTGATACAAGTAGTAGAACTCAATTTGCCAACACCGGTATAACAGCCAAGATGGTAGCTTGTGGACATTGTTATACAATCATAATCAAGGATGATAATTCTGTTTGGGTGACTGGAGATAATTGGTCTGGTCAACTCGGGTTAGGTGATACAAATAGTAGATATCAATTTACCAACACTGGCATAACAGCTAAATTTGTAGCTTGTGGAGAAGACCACACAGTGATAATCAAAAATGATAATTCAGTCTGGGCAACTGGTGAGAATAATTATGGTCAACTCGGACTAGGTGATACAAGTAATAGAAATCAATTTACTGATACTGGTATTACAGCTATACAAGTTGCATGTGGGAATGATCATACAGCTATAATCAGAGAAGATGGCTCTGTATGGTCAGCCGGGTGGAATGGATATGGCCAACTAGGATTAGGTGATACAACTCGAAGAACTCAATTCGTCAACACTGGTATAACAGCCAAGTTTGTAACTTGTGGGAGGAACCATACAGTCATAATTAGAGAAGATGGTTTTGTATGGGGGACTGGTGACAATAGTTTTGGTCAACTGGGACTAGGTGATACAAGTAATAGAAATCAATTTACTAATACAGGTGTAACGGTTGGATTATTCAAGGGTATATATTACATGAAATACTGGGTCATCCCTAACAACCCATTATCACAACCACCGACAGCTGTTTATCCAGTTAGTAAGTTCAGTGTGGATGGAATTTCATTACATTCCTCCCCTATATATAATGCAGATATAGGGATGCAGTTTTATACTTTTCAGGGGATAGCTCTGCCTAATCCAAATGATGTTGTTAAGTTTTCAGTTGATATATTTGAAGGGACTACTGTAAATAAAATATTAATAGATTTAGTATCCGATATAGATCCAAAATTTGGTTCTGGTAAAATGCTGATGATTTTTACAAAAACTGCTGGAACTGATGTTGAGGAAGGAAAATTAAAACCAATTGATTATGAAAACATAATTGATCCTAATCACACATCCACAACGTCTAAAATTTACATTGATTACAACAAGGTTGAACTTCAAGAAGGAGATCTGTTGAAGACTGACAATGATGAGTATTTCCAGGTTCAGTCAATTAATCGTAGTGGTACTGTATATTATATCACTCCAGATCATGCATTGGACAATCCACCAAACGAAGTTTATTTTATTGGACATCGTGGAATTGCTTTCAAGGAATTTGAAAAGGAACAGCAATCGGTTAATATTACAGTGTCAGAACAGACTCAAAATGTAATTGACCCAAATAATTTATCTACTACAAACAAAATTTATATCAATAATCAATTAATTGATGTCAAACCAGGTGATGTGTTCAGTACTAGTGATGGTGAGTTATTTGAGGTTACTGTGGTTGATAATGATGGGAATGTGGCTTGTATTGATTGTGTCAAGATGGTTGCTTGTGGGGATGGTCATACAGTTGTGATCAGGGAGGATGGTTCTGTTTGGGTGACTGGAGGTAATTATTATGGCCAACTCGGTTTAGGTGATACAACTCGAAGAACTCAATTCGTCAACACTGGTATAACAGCCAAATATGTTGCTTGTGGAAGTGTATATACAGTCATAATCAGAGAAGATGGTTCAGTTTGGGGAACTGGGTATAATAGTACTGGCTCACTCGGACTGGGTGATACAAATAATAGATATGAGTTTACCAACACTGGTGTCACAGCCAAATTTGTTGCTTGTGGAAGTAATCATACAGTCATAATTAGAGATGATGGTTCTGTTTGGGGAACTGGTTATAATGCATATGGTCAACTCGGACTAGGTGACACAAATGAAAGACATGAATTTACTAATACTGGTGTGACAGCCAAATTTGTAGCTTGTGGAAGTGATCATACAATTATAATCAGAGAGGGTAGCTCAGTTTGGTCGACTGGTAAAAATAATCGTGGCCAACTTGGACTAGGGGATACAAGTAATAGGACTCAATTCACTGATACCGGTATGACAGCCAAACAAGTTGCTTGTGGATGGAATCATACAGTTATAATTAAAGATGATGGTTCAGTTTGGGTGACTGGTTATAATTATCGGGGTCAACTTGGACTAGCTGGTACAAATCAAAAAAATCAATTCACTGACACCGGTATGACAGGCAAACAAGTTGCCTGTGGAGGTTATCATACAGTTATAATTAGAGATGACAATTCAGTCTGGGTGACTGGCAGAAACAATCATGGTCAACTCGGATTAGGGGATACAACTCAAAGAAATCAATTCACTGATACTGGAATAACAGCTAAGTTTGCGGCTTGTGGAGATAGTCATACAGTCGTAGTCAAGGATGATGGTTCAGTTTGGGTGACTGGTGCTAACTGGGATAGCCAACTCGGACTAGGTGATACAAATGATAGACATGAGTTTGTTTGGTCATATGGAGGATCAAGTTCATACTACACAAAATATTGGGTCATACCAAACAATCCATTATCTAAAGCTCCTATGTCTGTCTATCCTGTTAGTAAATTTAATGTAAATGGACTTCAATTACAGCCTGATCCTGTATATGATCCGAAAACAGGAATGCTCAGTTATACATTTTCAGGTATAAATTTACCTGCACCAAGTAATACTATTAAATTATCGGTTGATATATCTAGTGTTACAGTTATAACTGAGGTATTATTGAGTTTATCAGAATAATCAGTGTTTTGAGGGCAGGTATCCTATAAATAGGATGCTTGCCTGTTTTTGTGTTTCCTACCTTAATAATTATCTCCATCCCAATTTCAAATCCCCATGCGAGACAATGATAAACCAGTTGAGATGACGTTTTGATGACGTTTACATATTATCATTCAGATTGGGTTTTAAAATTGGGTGAGAAACTAAAATATCATTGTCTGATAGGTATCAGGTATGCTTTCATTTGAAATTCTAATTTTCTGAGTGAAAATCTTCTATTCGATTAGGATTTCTATAAGTTATCCATCAAAAATTAATTTAAGGAGGTATTTTTTATGGATGTTATAACTGTAACAATTGAATCTTACAAGGATTTTATTGAAACTCTTCCAAGGATGCAGTCTAATATTGTTATTGCTAGTAAGGAGTATGATATTTTGATAAAGCATGATGATGAGGATGTGGGGATTGACTTGTATTCCTTAGAAGATGTTACCTTTACAGAACCTCATGAAACAAAAATAGTCAAAACAGGTGTTAAGACTGCAACACCTATTGGAATTTTGACTGAAGTAAGGCCACGAGGGTCTACCGCATTAAAACTACCTGTTTTGGTTGCCAATTCCCCGGGAACAGTGGACCCAGGTTATAGAGGGGATGTAAGTATCATTACGCAATATACAGGAAATGGTCCTTTTACTATCAAAAAAGGAACAAGATATGCTCAAATGGTGTTTACTTATTATATCCCTGTAATAAGAGGAGGATTTAGATTAAATAATTTACTTTATATATATTATATTGTGAACGAAAGGGTTTATGATGAGTTTGATAAGTTACTCCCTTCCAAAAGAGGGGTAAATGCTTTTGGGCATACAGGTGGATATGAAGGAGCCTAGATTAGTCTTATCTTTTGCAGGTGAGAGGATCCTTTCTATAGAAATGGTATAATTCACTTGTAGTTTGGAAGGACTGCTAGATTGCAGTCCTTTACACCTCTCACAAGTTAGCTCTTTTCTTCTTCCATCTCTTCATTACTCTTCTATAATCTTCTCTAGACTGAATGATCTCTGCAGGAGATATATTGTATTTTTCAAGATCCATATTGTTGCAATGTATGAAATATACTTTATAGAATCTATCAATCATTGTAGTTACTAGGTTGTGTAAGATATCATCATAAATCAGATAAGAGTCATCCTCATCCTTAAAATATGTAAAATCAATTAAGGATATACAAGTTTTTGGAGTTATATATTTAATTGCATTTTTTATGTGTTCAACTGCATCAGAAGAATTATAATAAGGATTCATGAATAAGATGAAAGTATTTGAACTAGAAGCAATACAATGTTCTAACTTTTCAATACACACAATTTTACCTTTAGGTTCAAAATATTCACAACTTATATGAATACCTACGAGTTGTAATGCTATCATGTTATATATATCTGTGAAAGTTTTATATATTCGATTAATTGATGGTTTTCTTGTACATATACTACTGGCCAACTCCTCAATGTGTTTATAATATGGGCATAATAGTTCATAACTTATTTTATGGAATGATGAATTTGCTAAACTACATTCGTCTATGATATTGTTGTTTTCATTAATATCATAACATTTTTCAACTGTTGTTTCTTTCTTAAATATCCAATTGTAGGTAAAATATGAAAATAAATATCGCATGTGAAGTCCTACGGTAGTTAGTATGTTTCTCTGGCAAAAATTTAATTTAGGATAGAAGCTTAAATCTACTTCTTTTATGAAAGAATTAAAATTATTATTGGCAAATCTTATCTCATCTAATATACTTGTAGACATTAATCTCCTCCTTTTTTCTTTATGTTCTCTTCTATGTCATCAACTGGATGTATATTTTCATATATGTTAGGAACTTTTTTTATTTCATAATAAGGACTTACTAAAAACTTTTCAATTATATTGACTTTACTTGTAATGTCTGTCAGGCATTGTTCTAATTTGGTTATGCTATCATTCATTGTTGTTATTGCCACCAATAACACTGCACAGATAACTATCAGGAAAAAAGTTAATGTTAATAACTGCATGTATTTGAAATGAATCATGATGATGTCCAGAAAATTAGTCATTGGTGAATGGTCTCCTTTTAACTATATGTATTATTAATAATTTTTCATCCCTATATAATTTACTGGTTTGTATTAATACTGTATTTAAACTAGTAAAACAAATATTATAATCAAGTCCAGTATTCTTTTTGTTTCTAATATCCACCTCTCTTACTTTATCAACTACAAACAAAATATTATGCTTGGCTAATAATTTTGTATATAGTGTTGAAGTATAATCCCTGATATATATTACAGGAAATATCAATATTAAACTGATTGCTATTACGGTCATCCAGTTGGTTATTGTGAATTGTTTTATTCCTAGTTGTCCAACAAAATTTGTTGCGAATTTTATAATTTTGATTAGGATATCCACTCTCTCTTCTCCTATACTTCTATTTATGAAATGTTACTCATATAAAAATGTATCCCGTTCTGTATTTGGAGAAATTCCATTGATATACTTGTTTTTGTCCAGCAGTTGAGTCAATCCTAATCGATTGAGTTGTTGCACGTTTATCACAATATATACTGGTCCTCTTACATTGTGTTTTGAAACTTCATTTTTTGATAATTTTATCAAGAAATCTGCCAATAACTCCCCCATTTCATAAAAACTAACACTGGTGCAAATTGAAAATCCAATTTTACAAAAATAAGGATTAAATCCTACCAGAATTTGTTTCCTTAGATTAGAACTGATTTGTTTAATTGTTTCTTCTGCAGACATACCAGGAAATTGCAATATTGCTATAAGTACTAAAGCTCCTTTTGGTATTTGGTTGTTTATATTTTTCAGTTGTTGTACATCAGAAACTGTTACAATCTGGTATTGAATTTTTTCCTCATTTAGTTCTTCTATTAATTGTGTTAACACAATTGATTCTGTTTTGTTTCGTATACGGGCTGCAGATCTTGCTACATATACTTTATATAATAGGTCAGGATATAAACTCTCACGCAACATTTTAAAAAGTTTGTTTAATCGAATATGTTCCTCAACTACATATATGTTGTCATAATTTGCATTTGGATATTTTTTCTTGTATTGCTGTAAAGGCATGTTTATTCCAGAAGCGAGTACAGGGTATATATTTGCTAGCCTAAGTCCGACTGATTCAAATGCGACGTCATCAAAGCATACAATATAATCAGGATGAAATTTGGATATGTTTATTTGTAATAATTTTATTTCCATATTTAATTCTTCTGCTGAAATTTTTCTACAATTTAAATAATTTATCCGTATAATGTAATGAATATCTGCCATTTTCTCATATTTTCCAAGTTTGTTCAGAAAACCTTCAATTTGAGGGCGGCTACATATATTTGTAGTTGAGTAAGAAGCTATTATATATATTCTGATGGGTAGCCGTCCTCCCCCTATATAACTAGTCCACATGAGTAATATGCAACATATAATTACAAATATTATTAGTTTTCTTTTCATATTTAAATCCACTATATTTTTAATATATGATTATTGTTGATTCTCTCTCACATTTACACTGAATATTGTGTTACCAACTTGTATACTAGTAAGCCCTTCATTATTAAACTCAACTGTTAATATTGCATCTCCTGTATCAGTATATTTGATTTCATTAATGCTAGCCCCCTCACTGACATTGATGTTATAGTAGCATCTAGCAGAATTTGTACTGATGTAATATGATTTTATATCACCTACCTGAGCCTCATCATCTCCTGTTATATCATATTTACATGTAGTATTCATCATCATGTAGCATAATTTACTTTTGTCATAAGCAACTATACCCAAACCAGACAAATTATCATTATTTCCTATTAACAATCCATTATCATAAGAAAAAGGTATATCCATCCCTCCTGCGTTTAATGTTATTGTTTGACTATCAGGATGGATTTTCCATATTCCTGTTAAAATTGGATATTCGTAAGAATGTTCTCCAATTATCTGTTGTTCAATCAAGGAATACAATCCACTTTCTTCTATCTGTAGGTCATATTCATATGTTTGAACGGGTTGTGATTGAAAATCTAATAAAACTAGTGTATACATTCCTGCATAGTCATAAGCATTTGTTGAAAATGCAAAACTATTACAGCACATACAAAATATAAACATTGCTATAATTATTAATTTTTTGACTACTTGCATAACTACTCCTCCTTTTATTTTATAAAATTATTATTCAGTTATTACATACTGGGCTGTTGCTGTATCCACATGAAAATCATGTATACACATCGTAGGACAACTGAGTATTATAAATTTTTGGAATGAGGTAAATGTGTTATCTGTTGATGTTATGGTTGCTAATGTCTGATTACCATCACTCAATTCAATAGTTTTATTTTCATTGTCAACGTCAATATTGATAAATAGACTAGTATTATCATAATTTCCAGTAATTGATTGTGTTTCTAACACTGTATATGTTCCATTTTGAAATATTTCAAAATTGATATCCAGTCCATTCTCATGTTTGTTAATAATCCTTGTTATATATCCTTCCTCATTAGTGTTATACATTCTGACTGTTATTATATTTTGTGTTGTAACATTCAATCCAGCAACAAGTTTAAATACATTTAAAGCAGTTTCAGTTGTTCCGTAAACAGCTGCTCCTCTAGCATCATAACGTGTTGTGGTTCCATTCTCTTCATATGTGGTTATACTCTCTCCTTCAAATCCTTTCCCGTATGATTTGGTATTATGTTGTAATGTAGGAGAATAGCTTATGTTAAAAACTTGATTGGCTAGAGTAGGATCATATACTTCAGGAAGATTATATACATAAAAATAATTTGTTCCTGTATGTATATGAGGAACTTTTATTACTAGTTCAGCATAATTGTCACTCCATTTTGCAATCTGAGCAGGAACAGGATTTTGTAAGAAATCTAGCCATACACTTGTTGTAGGCTCTTTTGTATGCCTAAACATTTCATAATTGGATGGATTAAATTTCCATATAATTTCAGCATTATCTTGTTCGCTAGTGGAATTTAACGTAAGTGTATGTTTTAATAAAGGTCTTTGAAATTTATGTTGTTTTCTAAATAAACTTGTTTTCTGCATTATGTCCTCCTTGTTAGGATTTATTTTTTATAATGTTTTAAAAAACATATTGAAAATAGTTATTAATAAGGATATTTTTATGAGTATAGTTAGTTTACGTAAAGATAGTCCGGATAATGTTGTTTACATAAATGATACCCCTTACTACATACACCTTACTCACAATGAGTTTGTCAGGGTAGGAAAGGTAGGAGACCACGTGAAATCAGTGGGATATATTTCTGGAAATTTTTATAAGTTGGTGAATGATACTCTATACAGAACTGAAGATCAAAATGAAGATATAATAGCTAAAGGAGTTCAAGCAGCTTTATATAGTCCTGAAGGTCAGTGCTGTGTATTTATAAAAAATGGAATAGTTCATCATTATTTTGATAATTCCAAAAATATTGCCTCTTCTGATACCCCTATAATCAATGAAAACATAACTAAGGCACTTCATGCTACTTCTGGTAGGAATGTTGTGTTACAAACTTCCGATAATAAATTATATCTCTTTTACCTTGGATCAACAAATGAGGCTCACCGATTACCTGGATCGAAGTGTTATTTGTATAAGCAATATGCTCCTAATTTTAATAATTATAATAAATCTAAATATATTTTATTGACTGACAAAGGATTATATGGTTTAAAATATCGTAATTACGCATCAGCAGTTGCACATCTTCCTATAGAAACTGGGAATAAAAAAAGTTTGACTTATAATATAGATATATATGAATTGCCTCTTCCTGATAATGTCTCTCCTGACCATGTTAAGGATATTGATACAGGATATAAATATGATACATTATTTCTTCTTACCAATGAAGGTAAAGTATATTCAATAGGGAAGAATACGTATTATCAACGTGGGACAACTAAAAGATTAAAACCTGATGAATGGAATGAGATTAAGTATCCTGAACCAATAAAACAGATCTGTGCATCCCAATATCCAGGATTATTTGCTTTATCTGAAAATGGAAATTTATATTATCATGGTTACAATGAAGGGAGTCATTATTTGTTTACAGGTAGAAAGTCAAATACAAGTAAACCCTTGAAAATTGCTGAAAATGTTGATTCTATATGTGCTGCTTTTTCAGGAGTTTATCCATTGAATTATGCAATGAGTGATTGTTTCTATTATTTTGATAGGCAGGGAGTCCCTAGAGTTATAGGAGGAAAAGTGTTTCTTGAAGAGTATCCTGTTGAAAATCATGAGTTTGCTTATGATCTTTATCAAGAAGTATCAAAAAGTTTAATTCATACTCAGCCTCTCATCAAGACTGTCTTGGAGTATACTTGTTAAGAAGTATTTGTATAGTAAAGATATGTTGAAAATTATTATAAATAAGGATAATACTTTATGAGTATAGTAAGTTTTAAAAAAGATAGTCCAGGTGATATCATTTACATAAATGATACTCCTTATGCTATAGATACTAGTTATGATAAACTTTTCAAAGCAGGTGACAGAGGGGACCATATAAAATTGATGGGTTATATCTCTGGAAATCTTTACAGGTTGATAAATGATACTCTGGTTAAGGTTAGAGGAGGTAATGTTATAGATTCAGTCAAAGGAGTTCAAGCAGCTTTATTGTATAGTTCTGAAGCTGGATATTGTATATTTATAAAGAATGAGCGAGTTCATCATTATTTTGATAATACGGGAAACATTCATAGTTCTGATGCTCCTATAGTTAATGGAACTATAACTAGAGCATTTCATTCTACTTCTGGTAAGAATGTTATACTGGAAACATCAAATAATAAGTTATATTTTTTCTATCTGGAATCAGCAAACCAGGTTTATGAATTACCCGGGTCAAAATGTTACTTATATAAACAATATACTTCACATTTTACTGATCATGATAAATCTAAATATATTTTATTGACTGATAAAGGATTGTATGGTTTGAAATATCATAAACATGTGCCAGGTATTGCTCATTTTCCTATAGAGAGAGGTAATAAAAAGAGTTTAAATGATGATATAGATTTATATGAATTACCTCTTCCTGACAATGTTCCTCCTGAGCATATTAAAGACATTGATACTGGTTATAAGTATGATACATTATTTGTTTTGACTAATGATGGTGAGGTATATAGTTTAGGAAAGAACACATATTATCAACGTGGAACCACCAAGAGATTAAATCCTCATGAGTGGACTAAGATTAAGTATCCTGAACCCATAAAACAGATTTATGCAGCACATTTTCCAGGTTTATTTGCGGTATCAGAAAGTGGAAATTTATATTATCATGGTTATAATGAAGGGGCATACTATTATGAATTTACAGGAAGGGCTTCAAATGTAAGTAGACCATTAAAAATTGCTGAAAATGTTGATTCCATGTTTTCGTTGTTCTCGAAAATTTATGGAGGAGGACCTAAAGTAGATGATTGTTTCTGTTATTTTGATGAGCAAGGTGTTCCTAGAATCATAGGAGGGGAAGACTTTCTTAAAACTAACTCAGTTAAAAATTATGATTTTATTTATAGGCTTTATCAAAGTATAGCGAGTAGTTTAATTCATACTGCACCTCTCATCAGGACTGTTTTGGAGCATACTTGTTAGATATGTGTTTCTAAAATCTCTATATGGAAAGTCATAAAAAGGATAAAGTATAAGGACTGTCATGGTATTAGGAAATAAGATATTCAAGATTTTGGATTATTTAAATATCAAATATACCACACAACATCATCACTGTACTAAAGGTTGGGTCAATATCCATTGTCCGTTTTGTCCAGGAAAGCAAAATTTTCATCTTGGGATTCATATTCAAACTGGTAGATGTCATTGCTGGAGGTGTGGAGGAAAAGATTTAATCAAGACGTTGTCTAAAGCATCTGGAGCTCCACTAGGAGAAATTTTCAGATTACTAAAAGAAACATCATTTGGATTATTTGACTTCATTGGCGAGCGAGAGTTTTATTCTGAGCCTGAGGAAAAAGTTCCTTTTGAACTTCCAGATCACATTCCTCTGACTAATATTCATGCCAAATATTTGAAATCTAGGGGTTTTGATGTTGAAGAGTTAATAGAATTATGGGATATATCAAGTACATTACATATAGGTAAGTATAAACATAGGATTTTAATTCCTATAAAGTATGATAAAAAAGTTGTTAGTTTTCAAACCCGTTCTATTTCTAAAAACAAGAAGGTAATAAGATATAAATCCTGCCCTCGTAATATGGAAATAATTCCTCATAAGGTGATATTATATGGGTATGACTATATTCCATTTAATAAAACATGTATTGTCGTAGAAGGTGTGACTGATGTATGGAAATTAGGCCCAGGAGCAGTTGCAACTTTTGGTATCAAGTTTACATTTTACCAGGTGTTACTATTAGCATCAATGAAAAGAGTATATTTGATGTTTGATAATGATGGAACTGCTAACCGCCAGGTAGATAGATTGGCATCATTAATAACTAGTATATCTGATTGTGAAGTATTTCAGATAACAGATTATGGTTATGATGATCCTGGAAGTATGCCTCTTGATGAGGCTCATGCTTTATGTCAGGAATTAATTTTTAAGGAGTAGTCATGATACGGGTTAATGTTAAATTTATATGTAGTTTAGACTTGCAGGATTTGGCAGGATTTATTGAAGATGTAAGTAAATTAAAACCTATTTTTGCTGAAGGTAAATGTAATAGGGAACTGAGTTTTGAGGTACTTGTTGAGGATAATAATTATCTTGAAGTTATGGAAGAAATCAATCAGGTTATTGATGAGTTGTGTCCAGGTAAAGTAAATAAAGATGATATGATAATTGTAATGGCATATGAGGATGGTCATGAAAAGGATTAATAATAATTTATTATGTAAGTATACTGGTAGAGATTTTAAAAAACCAATATTAGGATTATTCTCAAAACTACCTATTAGTGAACATATTGCTAAGTATGAGGTTGTATCTTCTCCTGAATTGATTCTTGATAAATCGGTAGGTCATGCACTTGTTTGTTTTTATAACGACCCTTTCACCTTTGTCATGTCAGATGATGATGGTTTAAGGTTGTATAGGGCTAGTATGATTAAGCTATATGGGTGTGATATAGTATTCTTACTACATGCGTTATTGAATGTGGAATGTATTTTATATAAATTGAATGTAGGACCTTTGGGAGGTTGGTTTGAGGTTCCTATAGGTTATATTTATAATAGGTTTGGAGTAGATGTTAGAAATTTGCTTGATGGGACTAAGGAATTAGATTTTTTGAAATATTACTGTTATAATGAGAATATTTATTGTCGTTTGTATCATTATAAGATTTTAGGGATGTTAGCTATTAACAAGATAATTCCTCCGGGACAATTGTTGACTGGGAACAATAGTAGATATGTTGATAATTATATTGATGCTTATTGCTGGTATATTGCATATATTATTGAGTCCAAAGGTCAGTTGGAGGTAGATATGACTAAGATTCCTGATACATTACGTGCTTTAATTGATGAAAGGTTATGGTTAATAAGGAGGGTTTAAATGAATGCAGGGCAATTGAAACATATTTTGGATGAGGTGAAAGGTGAAATAAAATATATTCGTATCTATTTATATAATTCAATTTATTTTGTAGACCATGTTGAATTTGATTCATTAAGTCGTAGTAAGGTGTTTTTGTGGGCTACTCCAGAGTTACCAGTTAGGAAATATAAGGTTATGTCATTTCTTAGTTATTTAAATAATTTTAGGGATGATCATGAGGTATATGTTTGTATAAAGAAAGGAGATGTTGTGTCTCATTATCCATTATCTTCTGATTATTCCATAGATAAAGAGTTTCTAAATTTCACTATAGATACAAATGTTAGGTAAAGAGGAGGAATTTTTATGGAGAAAGATATCAAGAACACAGTAGGGCTTTCACTGGTTCCCGTGAAATTAATTGCAGGTATTATGTATGATAGGGATGAAATTGATCTTAAGACTATACAAGAAAGATTGCGGGAAAATGAGGAGTTACGTAGAATATTATGGGAAACAGGGAAGAAATTATCTGAAGAATTAGGTGCAGTGTTGTTGATTGTGCCTGCGTTTCTTGCATGCGATGAGAAAGAAGCAGAAGAAGTAAAATCTTTTATCAAAACATTTGGTGAGAGTTTGATTAATACTAAGGAGAAAACAGATGGCTAAAGGAGCTTCATCATCTAGTCTTGATAAGTTGCATGATGTAGAACGTGAAATAAAAACAACTATTGAAAGTATTGATAAAGAATATGAAGAAGTAGGTAAAGTTATAAAAAATTCCAAATCAAGGGTTCCTGATTTATATAGAGTTAGGGTGTCCTTGTTAGAATTAAGATTGGCAGCTCTGAAGGGATTAAATTCCCTTGCAATGGATATGTATAAAGTTGAAGGAAAAGATGACGAGCAGGATATTGAGGATATTGTTTCTTTATTTGCGAAGAGTAAGAAATAATGAAATTCAAGAAATTAAACATACAACATAGTGGATTTGTCAAAGAAATTATATTTTTTACTGAAACGAAGAAGACTGATTTTACTTGGAATTTTTTATTGAATTTAGTTCAAGATCAACCTGCTCCTGACAGTGTTAAAAAATTTAATGTATATGAACTACTTCCTAGAAAAGTAACTGTAAGTGATAGATATGTAATGTTGGAAGTATCTTCAAATTTACCTTTGGAGGGTTTTTATTATGAGTAAACAAATATTGTCCAATGAAGTTTATAACAAATTAGCAGCGGAAGGATATTCTTTTTCAAAAGAATTTATAAACGCTGTGATAGAAAGTGTGTTAGAGGAAATTGTTAATACTCTAAAAGATGGTAAGGAAGTGTTGATTGGGAATTTTGGAAAATTTGTTCCAGATATTATCAAGAAGAAGGTTGTTACGAACTTTAAAACAGGGGAACGGAAAGTAATTAAGAATAAAAAAGTTGTTAAATTTAGAGTTTCTCCTAATTTTTTTAAATAGTTTCATATTGAGAAGGAGTTAATCATGAACAAAAGTCAATTGATTGAAAAAATTTATGACAAGTTAAAAGGGAAGTATGATGAGTGCACATATGACAATTGTCGTGTTATTATTACTGCTATGTTTGATACACTTAAAAATATCATTGAGCGGCAAGGTTCAGTTCAATTAAGAGGATTGGGAACATTTAAAGTTGTATTATCTCCACCTACAGAAAGGATAAATCCACAAACTGGTAAGAAAATTTTTGTAGGAAGTAAAAAACGGGTTAGATTTAAAGCAAGTCAAAATCTTCAATAGAGGATGCATCCAGATTGATTTCAGGGTGTATCTTTTCTTTGTTTCTCACCAATTAATTAATCTTTTTGTTTTTGTTTGTTAGAAATATAGAGGCAGGTATCCTATAAATAGGATGCTTGCCTGTTTTTGTGTTTCCTACCTTGATAATTATCTCCATCCCAATTTCAAATCCCCGTCTGAGACAATGATAAACCGGTTGAGATGACATTTTTATGATGTTTACGTATTATATCATACCTGATTTTTAAGAGACTAGGTCAGAAAGTAAAGTCTTATTATATTCTATATACATATCGAACAAAAATTTAGTTTGAGGTGTTATATATGTTGAACGAAACTTTTTTTGAAAAGAATCATGGATTTGTTGGTGGATGGGAATTTGTTGGAAGTAAGGTATTAGATTGTGGAAGTGATCACACAATCTTAATTAGGGATGATGGCTCAGTTTGGTCGACTGGTTCCAATGGAAATGGTCAACTCGGATTAGGTGATACAAATGATAGACGTGAATTTGTCAACACCAGTATAACAGCCAAACAAGTTGCATGTGGAGCATGGCATACAGTTGCAATTAAAGATGATGGTTTTGTATGGGTGACTGGTCAAGGAACTTGGGGTCAACTTGGACTAGAGGATACAACTGATAGGAATCAATTTACCAATACAGGTGTTACTGCTAAACAGATTGCTTGTGGATTATGGCATACTGTTGTAATCAAGGAGGATAATTTAGTTTGGGTAACAGGATATAATAATTATGGTCAACTTGGATTAGGTAATACAAATAATAGGAGTCAATTTACTGATACAGGTGTTACAGCTAAATACGTAGCTTGTGGAGATAACCATACGGTTGTTATTAAAGATGACAATTCAGTTTGGTCAACTGGTTATAACCATTACGGTCAGCTTGGATTAGGAGATACAAGTAATAGAAACCAGTTCACCAACATTGGTATGACTGCTAAACAAGTTGCTTGTGGAGAAAACCACACAGTGATAATCAAGGATGATAATTCAGTTTGGGTAACAGGAGGTAATGATTACGGTCAACTTGGGCTAGGATATGTAGGTAATAAGGATGAATTCACCAACACAGGTTTAACAGCCAAATTTGTAGCTTGTGGTAGTTATCACACAGTAATAATTAGAGATGATAATTCAGTTTGGGTAACAGGGCTCAATCAATATGGTCAGCTTGGGTTAGGAGATATAGATGGTAGATATGGATTTACTGATACTGGTATTACAGCTAAGTTTGCGGCTTGTGGAGATAGTTATACAGTTATAATAAGAGAAGATGATTCAGTTTGGGGAACTGGTCTTAATGATTATGGTCAACTTGGATTAGGTGGTGCATATAATAAATTTCAATTTGTTGATACAGGTATCAGGGTTGAACTGTTTGTAAAATAATCCCTCAATTTATATGAACCTCAATATTTTGTTCTGTCCCATTTTCAAATCACCGTGCGAGACATTGAGATCTTGACGAGATGACATTTTGGGGATATTTACATATTATCCATTCAGATTGGGGTTGTAAATTGGGTGAGAAAGTAAAGTCTTATTATATTCTATATATATATCAAACAAAGCATTTTAGTTTGGAGTGTTGCACGTGTTGAACGAAACTTTTCTTGAAAAGAATTATAGATTTGTTAGAGGTAAGGGATTAGCTTGTGGAAGTAGTCATACAGTCATAATTAAGGAAGACGGTTCTGTATGGTCAACAGGTAGTAATGAATACGGTCAACTTGGATCAGGTGATATAAATAATAGACTTCAATTCACTAACACTGGGATAATAGCCAAATTTGTGGCTTGTGGGAGTGAACATACAGTCATAATCAAGGAAGATGGTTCAGTCTGGGGAACTGGTTATAATGAATTTGGCCAACTTGGACTAGGTGATACAGATAATAGATATGAATTTACTGATACAGGTATGACAGCCAAACAGGTTGCATGTGGAGATTACCATACAGTTGTAATTAGAGAAGATAACTCAGTTTGGGTGGCAGGCAGGAATGATTATGGTCAGCTTGGATTGGGTGATACAATTGATAGACATCGATTTACTGATACAGGTGTGAAAGCTAAATATGTAGCTTGTGGTGTTTATCATACAATTATAATTAAGGAAGACGGTTCGGTTTGGTCGGTTGGTTATAATGGATGTGGTGAACTCGGATTAGGTGATACAAGTCATAGATATCAATTCACCAATACTGGTATGACGGCCAAGTTTATAGCTTGTGGACTGCATTATACAGTCATATTCAGAGATGATGGTTCAGTCTGGTCAACTGGTAATAATTATTATGGTCAGCTTGGATTGGGTAATACGAATTATAGGAATCAATTTACCAACACTGGTATTACAGCCAAGTTCGTAGCTTGCGGAGCGGATCATACAATCATAATTAGAGATGATAATTCTGTTTGGTCAACAGGTAGTAATGATTGTGGTCAGCTTGGACTAGGTGATACAAATAATAGGCATGAATTCACCAACACTGGAATAGCAGCCAAACAAGTTGTTTGTGGAAGATGGCACACGGTTATAATCAGGGATGACGATTCCGTTTGGACAACAGGTGGAAATGATTATGGCCAGCTTGGATTGGGTGATACAATTGATAGACATCGATTTACTGATATTGGTATATCTGTAAAATGATCACCTTGATTCATATGAATTTCAATCTTTTGCTATGTCCATTCCAATTTCAAACTACCTTGTGAGACGTTGATAAACTGGTTGAGAAATCATACCTGATTTTTAATAAACCAGGTGAGAATGAAAAATATTATTGTCTAACAGTTCAAGTCATCTTCCAACCTTTTCCTTAAAAACATTCATTAAACATAAATTTCAATCAAAGGAGTCTAGTTATGTTAAAAACAGCTTTTTGCAAGAAAGATCACAGAATTGTCATATTACCACCAAAAATAACTGCAATCCAAGGACCTGACAATTATCCATCAGATGTAACCACAATGTTGAAACCAAGATTTATTTCAATCCCTTACGGAAGATTTCATCATACACATACACAATATCAGATTGCAACTGATCCAGATTTTAATAACATAATTATAGATGAAACGACTGATGTTGATTTGTATAATAAAACATTTTCATCTGATTTATTTGATACATCGTCCAAATATTATGTTAGGATTAGGTTTAAGGATAATAATTCAAATAAAACTAGTGATTGGATTGTTAGTTCATTCCATACACCAGCTAATAATTTAAAATTTGACTCTTATAACATATCAACGGATTTCATAAAGACTGCTGGTGTAGATATCAGTAATGGAAAACTAGAACCAATTGCATACCATAATGTAATTGATCCTAACCACACCTCTACAACCACTGAAATTTACATTGATTATAACAAAATTGAATTACAAGAAGGTGATTTGTTAAAAACTGACAATGATGAATATTTCCAGGTTCAGTCAATTAATCATGATGGGAATATGTATATAATAACACCAGATCACACACTAGATAATCCACCTGATGAAGTCTATTTTATTGGACATCGTGGAATTGCCAGTGAGGAGTTTCAGGATGAATGGAATGAAGTTGTTAATATTACTGCAACTGAATCGACTAGAAATGTAATTGATTCTGGATTACCATCAGAAACAAATAAAATTTACATCAACAACAGTCTTATCAACGTCAAGCCAGGAGATGTATTTAATGCTGATAATAATGAATTATTTGAAGTTGCTGTAGTGGATAATGATGGGAATGTAGCTCATGCTGATAATGTCAGGATGTTGGCTTGTGGGAGTGAACATACAGTCATAATCAGAGAGGATGGTTCAGTATGGTCGACTGGTAACAATGGGAGCGGTCAACTTGGACTAGGTGCTACAAGTAGACACCAATTCACCAACACTGGTATAACAGCCAAGTTTGTTGCCTGTGGGGCACATCATACGGTTATAATCAAGGATGACGGTTCTGTATGGGTGACTGGTCATAATAAATATGGCCAACTCGGACTAGGTGATAAAAATAATAGGAATCAATTCACCAACACTGGCATGACAGCTGAACAAGTTGCATGTGGAGCATGGCATACAGTCATGATCAGAGAGGATGGTTCAGTATGGTCGACTGGTTATAATAGTAATGGTCAACTCGGTCTAGGTGATGGAAATCAAAGAAACCAATTCACCAACACTGGCATAACAGCCAAGTTTGTGGCTTGTGGAAATGACTATACAGTCATAATCAGGGAAGATAATTCAGTCTGGGTGACTGGTAGAAATCATAATGGTCAACTAGGATTAGGAGATACAAGTGATAGACATCAATTCACCAACACTGGTATAACTGCCAAACAGGTTGCTTGTGGAAGGTGTCATACAGTTATTATCAAAGAAGATAACTCAGTCTGGGTGACTGGTGATAATTATAAAGGTCAACTCGGATTAGGTGATATGACTGATAGACATCAATTCATCAACACTGGTATAACTGCCAAACAGGTTGCTTGTGGAGGTGTACATACAGTCATGATTAAGGACGATGATTCAGTTTGGGTGACTGGGTATAATGGTAGTGGTCAACTAGGATTAGGTGACAGAAACGATAGACATGAATTTACTAATACCGGTGTTACAGCTAAATTTGTAGCTTGTGGAAATGGTCATACAGTCATAGTCAAAGATGACAATTCAGTCTGGTCAACTGGTGTTAATAGTTGGGGTCAGCTTGGGTTAGGAGATACAAGAGACAGATATCAATTCACCAACACAGGTGTTACAGCCAAACTACCTGAAGGAGGATCAGGTTCATATTATACGAAATATTGGATTATTCCCAACAATCCATTATCTCAACTACCGACATCTGTTTATCCAGTTAGCAAATTCAACATAAACGGAATCCAATTACAACCTAATCCAACCTACGACCCAGAAACAGGTGTTCAATCTTACACATTCCAAGATATCAGATTAAATGAACCTAGTAACATCATTAAATTGTCAGTTGACATACCTGATGTTACGACTGTAACTGAAATTTCAATGGATTTGTTGAAATAATAAATCTCTAGATTATAATTTAATATCAAGGCAAGTGTCCTACAATTAAGGATGCTTGCCTGTTTTTATATTTCTTGTTTTGATAATTAATTATCTCTACCTCATTTTCAAATCACCGTGCGAGACATTGAGATCTTGACGAGATGACGTTTTAATCAGTTTCACATATTATCATTCAGATTGGAATTTAAATTGGGTTAGAAACCAAAATATCATTGTCTCACACCTAAATCTAGATTATGATGTTGGGTTAAGCATTAACATTGTTTTATGACCACTATCAACTGCCTTATATGGATAACCCCAATGTAATTCAATTACCACATTGTTTAGCAAATCGTCTAGCATATATATTTCTATCGGTGTAATTGCCATCCCATGTTTATTCAATACCAATACTGATCCGTCTTTCATTTCTGCATTATCTATCTTGATATTTAGATACCCATGCCTGATTAATTCCTGATAGTATTCATCCGGATCATCAAATGTTCCTCCTGTAAACATTACAACCACCCTTGTTAACATGCAATTATGCCTCTGTGTGATATATCCTGTAAAGGCATAAGTATTAGTTGTTATTGCTCTTGCAGGTAAGTATATTAGTGGGTCAGTGGCTAAATTCTTGACAAATGACCCATCCTCATTGAATATTACTAAATCTATCTTAGGATAATTGAGAGGTAATGGAATCTGTGCCAGTCTATTTATTTGAGGAACGACTATCCTATCTTTAAATAAGGGTTGTAACGCTCCAGGTGTTGCCATTCCAATATTAGCTGAAACAACAGGTAATGGAATTTCCACATATTTAGGATTGATTATGAAATCATATTTAAAATTACATTTTTCATAAGCTACATACCTGATTGTTTCCCATCTATCTCGTCTTGTTTGACATAATAGATTCCTCTGTGTTCCATATGATGATTTCAGTTTTGCATGTGTTACACATATTCTTTCTGTCTGATGCCATGATTTGGTATAAATAAATCTAGCATCGTTATAGATACATAATGTGTATATATTTCTTGATGTATCTAGGTGAGCGATTTGTGATAATATGATTTTCTTATCAGAATAATGTAGAGCATAACTGGATGTAATTACATCTCTAGAAGATTCTTCAATTTCATACCCTGCATATATGCCTTTTCTATCACCATTGAAAGTTTCATATACATCATAATATATATGTCTTTCATCTTTGATTAATTCTCTTTCTACATAGAACTTTAAATCACCATATAAGGTAAAATATCTTTCATAAGTTGTGTTTCTTAATGAATCATAAGTATTATATAAGTGTAGGTGAGTTATTCTGTCAGACTGTAGTATGTCATATGCACCAGGATTAAGGAATGTCCTTTCAGATACACCTCTTACACTTTCTAAATCTGTGAAATATAATCCCCTGAATAATGTCCTAGCAACATCCCAATTGTTTACATTGTATTTACTGTCAACAACTCTAGCAACCTTGACTGGATATTTATATTCAAATACACGTTCGCTTATGTTATAATTATAAACATCAAATCTTCCAATTATTTCTTTGTGTAGGTATACATTATATGTGAATTCATGTTGAGTAAATTTTTCAGTTCTATAATTAATGTCAAATTCAACTCCAATCTTGACATAATATGCATCTGTTATTTCTTCAGATAGGTATACATTGAATAGACTTTCAAAATCTTCATTTTTTAATCTTACATCATATAATCCTCTTATTGAATTGGATGGGATATATACATATACACCTACAAAATTCTCATTCTTTAATCTTACATCATATAACCCTATTACTGAGTCAGATGGAATCTTGATATATGAACTATCAATTACCTGTGCAATACCTATATCATAAGTGATATCAAATTCTTGCTTCAGCCTGACATCATATAATCCAACTACACTGACGGTAGATTTACGTTTATATTCACTTTCAAATTCTTGTTTCAGCCTGACATCATATAATCCATTAATATATCTTGTTGCTAGTGTAGTGTATATAGCGTTATATTCTTCTTTTAATCTTACATCATATGGAATATCATATATCTCAGCCAGTTTTACATAATATTCACTTGTAAAGGATTGAGTGGGATTAGTAGCATAGGTGCTATCAAGTTCTTGTGATAGGTATACATTATATAATCCGATAACAGAATCAGCAGGAATCTTAATATAACTACCTTCAAAATCTTCATTCTTTAATCTTACATCATATGTGGATGGGTAATATAATCCATATCTTACATCATATACAATGTCAAACTTGGGTCCAATCTGAATTAAATAATCAATTTCAATTTCTTTATGTAGTTTAATATCATAAATTATTTCAGTTTCTTGTTGTGTTCTTACATCATATAAGATGTCAGTTTCAACTTTTATGTTATTAGTAGCAACATATCTTCCTTCAATTATTCTACTTACTTGAACTTCATATTTTGCAATGAAGGAACGTTGGTTACTTGTTTCATATAATCCATCAAATTCTTTCCATGCACGATAACTTAGGTGTATTTCAAATTCTTGTTTTAATCTTACATCATATTTGCTTATTACAGATGCAGCAGGAACATATCTGTATTCACTTTCATAATCAGTCTTTTGCAACCAGACATTATACAATCCAGTTATAGCATTATCAGATGCTGGTTCATAATACCCCTCAAATATGTTACCAACATATATCTGATATTCAGTAATAAATTCTTTTCTGAATCTTACATCATATAGGATATCAAATGCGTTATCAGGACCTAATTTATATGAACCTATATAATCTCTCTGTAATCTTACATCATATGTGGATTCATAGGAAGCTAATAAGTAGACATTATAACTGGAATCATGTAATATCTCTATTCTGTTTGTAACATCATATTCACTATCTAGAACAGAAGATAATCTGACATCATATATTATATCAAACGGTTTGTTTATAAAATTCTGGATTGAATATTCACAATCATAAATCTTTCCTACTTTTACTTCATATGAGCTATCAAAATGTGTAGCAGGATTTACTCCATATCTAGCTTCATAAATATTCTTAATTCCATAAGATAGATTAATTTCAAATTCTTTTCCAATTTGAACTTCATATCTTCCAATTATTGATTGTGTGGGCAGTGTTACATATATACTATCAAAATGTTCTTCTAATCGTATATCGTAAGGTATGATAAAACTATGGTCGGCTCCTAATTTATAACTACCTTCATATAGTTTTGAAATATATACATCATACAGACTATAGAGGAATTGTTCTGTCCATACATTATATAAGCCTATAACAGAATGAGCACATTGAGGACCATATGAGCTTTCAACCTCTTGTTTTGCTATACAGGTGTATGTTGATACAGTCTCTTTCTTGAGTCTTACATCATAAGTTCCACTGTAACTTGTTGATGGAATTAGGATGTATTCACTCTCATATAAGGATTCTAGCCAGATATCATATTTGATATCCAACAATTCAACTGGAAGGATATCATACTTAGAAGTAAAAATATTTTCAATCAGTCTTCCATATATACCTTTATATTCATGCTTGGTATATACATTATATAATCCTATCCATGACTTTGCACTTTGAAATTTATAAACCCCTTCAAAAATTTTGGATATACTTATATCATAATCAACTTCATACAGGGTTGCTAGGAAGATATCATATCTGGATAGGAAGCTCCTGTCAGGGATGTAATCATATAATCCCTGTAAAACAACTTGTAGGTTTATATCATAACTACTTGAAATTATATTGTTTGTGTAAATTCCATAAATAATATCATAAGTCTTTTCTATACTCTGTTCTTTGGCCTCATATGTACTATCATAGATTTGTGATACATATACATCATATGTGCTTTCAGTCTGGATTTCTGTCCAGATATCATACTTGATGTCCTTATATACAATTCCACAATAGCCATTTCCAAATAAGTAAATTTCATATATTGAACTATGATATGTATCAGTATATGTTATGTGTCCTTCCTCTATGTTAACTACATCTACATTTTCATATGCAGATGAAGCTACATCACTTGGAATCACATAATCAATATAATTAGGTAACTGACTACCTGGTTGTAATACATACTCTTCAAATAGGACGTATGATCTGGATGTTAGGTCTTGAGGATATATTTTAACCTCAGGAATCTGTCTTTCATATAAGGATTCAATTTCTTGACTGAAGTAAATATTATAAAGACTACTATAGGATTTTTGAGGAATTATGAAGAACTGACTATCTACTTTTCTTTCTGTATAAATGTCATATTTAGCTATTACAGAGGTTGCTATTTGAGTTTCATATAATCCATCAAATTCTTTTTTAACTTCATTCTTGACATCATAAAATAATCCATGATATTCTTTTGTTATCCAAATATCATATTTACTGTATGTCCAATCCTCTAACCATACATTATATTTGATGTTATCATATGTGATACTGCAATAACCGTTTCCAAACAAGTATAATGAAGAAACTGAACTATGATATGTATTGGTATATGTAATATGACCTTCTTGTATGTTAGCTACATTTACGTTTTCATATGCAGAGGATGTAACATTGTTTGGGATAATGTAGTCAATATAATTAGGTAGCTGGCTCCCTGGTTGTAATACATATTCTTTAAATGATACATATGACCTAGATACAAGATTCTGTGGATATATTTTAATTTCAGGAATCTGTCTTTCATATAAGGATTCAATTTCTTGACTGAGGTAAATATCATATAATCCAGTGTAATGATTTCCTACAATTATGTTATAATTTATTTCAGTTTCTTCAGCTTCATATACATTATATAATCCAGTTATTTCTTTTGAAATCCAAGTACCATATAACCCGTCAAATTTTTTCTTAATTTCATTCTTAACATCATAGAACAGTCCATGATATTCTTTTCCAATCCAGATATCATATTTACTCTCTACATAATTTTCTATATGTACATCATATCTAATATCTTGATATATAATTCCATAATATCTATTTTCAAATAAATATAATGAATAGATTGAACTATGATATGTATCAGTATATGTTATGTGTCCTTCTTCTATGTTAACTACATTTATATTTTCATATGAAGGTGAGGTTACATCACTTGGAATTATGTAATCAATGTAATTAGGTAGTTGACTGCCTGGTTGTAATACATACTCTTCAAATAAAGTGTATGATCTAGACGTGAGATTTTGTGGATAGATTTTAATTTCAGGTATTTGTCTCTCGTATGAGGATTCAATTTCCTGATTTAAATAGATATTATATACTACAGTGTAATAATTTTCTAGAGTTATACCATAATTTATTTCAATTTCTTCAGCTTCATATACATCGTATAATTCAATTATTTCTTTTGAAATTTGGATATCATATGATCCAATAAATTCTTTCTTGATTTCGTTCTTGACATCATAAAACAGTCCATGATATTCTTTCTCAATCCAGATATCATATTTGCTGTTAGTTTGTTTTTCTGTCCATATATCATATCTAATATCTTGATATATAATCCCATAATATTTATTTCCAAATAAGTATAATGAATGGATTGAATCATGGTATGTATCAGTGTATGTAATATGACCCTCATCTAAACTAACTACATCTATATTCTCATATGCGGATGAGGTTACATTGTTTGGGATTACATAATCAATATAATTAGGTAGTTGTTCTCCTGGTTGTAATACATACTCTTCAAATAGGACGTATGATCTGGATGTTAAATTTTGTGGATATATTTTAATCTCAGGTATTTGTCTTTCATATAATGATTCAATCTCCTGACTGAGGTAAGTATCATATAATACAGTGTAATGATTTCTTGTAATTATGTCATAATTTATTTTGACTTCCCTAGCTTCATATACATCATATGATCCGATTGTTTCTTTTGAAATTTGAATAT
>Ga0256842_1000786_pt1 | contig 27413 bp, 15 predicted proteins | sample 4559240metaG_FD_185973 | JGI IMG/M metagenome (GOLD analysis project Ga0256842, IMG submission 185973) | Hydrothermal vent microbial communities from Guaymas Basin, Mexico - 4559-240 | ecosystem: Environmental > Aquatic > Marine > Hydrothermal vents | place: Mexico: Guaymas Basin | collected... | reverse complement strand
ACCTCCTTATGGAGTATTATTACTCTGTCAACAAGAGACTTGTTCTCTTGATTCCTTCCTTCTTACTAACAGTTCTATTGTATTAAAGAGGCCCGAAAGGGCCTTTTTTTTTGCCTTTTTTTAAAAAAATCATAAAAAATAAGATATACTTTTATGAATAAAAGTTAGCTTGTTTTTCATTTAATAGATTTGTAAAAGCTATTAAATATGAAGAAAACAGCTTGCTGGTTGATGAATTAGATCAAACATTAAAATTTTATTGAGTTTTTATTAGAGTTAGGACTTTTTAGTATCAGAGAGTCTTTTTAATTTATTTACTATTGCAGTAGCATCAATACCTGTTGCTGATTTTAATTGCTCTAAAGAGGATATTGCTTTTACTATAGGGTTTCCTGATTCTCCATTTGTTAGGTTTTTATCAATTACAGTAACTTTATCAATTTTTATTTCTTTAATGGAACCAACAATAGTATCTAAAATAGGATCTATTTTTTCCATTAAGAAAATATTTCTAGCATTATCTCCAGCAGATTTCCAAGATTTAACAACATCTCTTAGACTCTCTGCATTAGCTGTTGCTTCGGCAATTAATTGGGCTGATTGAGTTTTTGCTTCTTCTATTAATCTATCTCTTTTAGCTTCTGCTGGTTTAATGATATCTGCTTCTAATTTAAGAATAATTTTTTCTAAACTAGCTTTATTAATCTCTATTTCTCCTCGTGTTCTAGCAATTTCTTTATTAACTGGTTTAATCGCTTCGGAAATAAGAGCACTTCTTCTTGACTTTAAATCATTTAATGTTTTAGTTGCATTCTGTTTTACTATTGCTACTTTGGTATTAATTTGCCTAACAGTTGTTTTCATAGTGTTTTCTGCATCGTTTATTAAAGATGTTGCTTTATTTATTGCTTCTGCAATTTTCGCATCTCTTTGAAGTTCTGCAGACTTCTTTCTACCAATAGAGTCTAGATAATCAACTTTATCTGAGATATTTTGAATTTGTAAGTTATCAAGAAGGATTCCTAGTTTTGATAAATCCTCATCTGCTTCATCTAAAAGTTTTCTTGTAAATGCTGCCTTATCTTCATTAACTTGTTCTGGAGTTAGAGATGCGAGAACTCCTCTTAAGTTGCCTTCTAAAGTTTCTTGAGCTATTCTGCTTATTTCTTGTTTAGATTTACCTAAGAACCTTTCAATGGCATTATGTACATAAGGTTCTCTTCCAGATATTTTAACATTGGCAACGGCATCAATACTTAATGGAATACCACCTTTAGAGAATGCAGAAGCAATATTTACTTCTATAGGAATATTTGTTAAGTCCATTTTATAAACATCTTCTAGTAAAGGGATTCTAAGGCCCATTCCTCTATTTATTAATTTATATCCTAATTTTGTTTTTCTTGCTGTCGTACTAGTTTTTTTAGCTCCTGCAAATATTAATATTTCATTAGGACCACATATATAAATCATTTTCTTAATACTTATAACAACTAGTATTACAATAACTATTGTAACGCCCAATATAACACTTATTAAATCTCCCATTTAGTTCTCCTGTTTTAATGATTTAGCTAAATCAACACCTAAGATATCATTAAGTGAATTAAATATAGTACTAATCATTCCAATATATGCGTTGGTAATTCCTGAAATTGTTTCTCCATCTCCAGAATCAATTAAATGTATATTTTGAAGGTCTAATTTTTCAACTGTAGAAGCTGCTTTATTTAATACTGTTTCTATTTTTTGCATTAATGATATTGGAAGAGCATCTTTTCCAGCATATTGCCATACTTTTGCCATAGAATCAATTTGGTACGCCATAGCTTTACCTTTTTCTGAGACAAGGGCAAATTCACCTTTTGCTATTATTGAGGCGGCTCTTTGATATGCTTTAGCAGGTAAAACCTCTTCAACTTGTAATTTAATATCCTGAAGTTCTGTTTTTAATTGCTGTAATTCTTTTGAGGCAGTCTCAGCGGCGGCTCTAGCTGCTGCAGAAATAGTTTCCTCTTCTTGCTGAATCTTATCACCAAGATTTGCCTGGATTTGCCTTAATTCATTTTCTTTCTGTTTAATAATATCTTTTGCTTTTGTTTGAGCTATTTGGCTTTCTTCATTTTTACCAGCTTCAATTTGTTTTGCTTCAGATTGAAAATTTGATTCTGCCACTTCAGCTTCTTTTATAATTTCAGAAATTCTTTTTCTTCCCAAAGATCTTAAATAATCTGTTTTATCACCAACAGATTGAACTTTAAATACATCTAAGTGTAAACCAAGTTTATCCATTTCATGTTTTACATCAGAAGCAATTCTATCTGCGAATTCCATTCTGTCTTCATTGATTTGTTCTGGAGTTAAAGTTGAAATAACTCCCCTTAAGTTACCTTCGAGAGTTTCTCTTGCTACTCTGATAATTTCAGACTTACTTCTTCCTAAAAATCTTTCTATAGCGTTATCTATTAGCTCAGGATCTGCTGATAGTTTTACATTAGCAATAGCTTGAACATCTAATGGTATACCGCCTTTAGAGTAAGCATTATGAACTTTAATAACAACTGAGGAAATTGTCATATCTAGTTCTTCCATTGTTTCTAAAATAGGCTTTTTTATTGTTCTACCTCCAAAGACTTTTCTTGTTCCTCCACTTCCTGAAAAAATATAAACTTTGTTAGGTGGGCAAATTTTCAAAAAACTTTTAATAAACCATATAATCAGGAACAATACTCCAATTGTTGCTCCAGCTATGGTTGCAGCACTAATGATCATTTCTTCAGACATATATCCTCCAATATAAAATATGTTTTGAATATTATATTATTTTTAAGTTTGAATTTCAAATATTTTAGGTGTTTTAATTGATAATTTGTAAAATATTATTGAAATAGTTTTTTTTTTTAGTATAATGTAACCACTTTTATTTTTGTATAGGTTTATTATGGACAGCACAATTAGAAATGAAACAAATGAAGCATTGGAAAATATTGGAAAGAGAGTTGACGAAGCCGTTAGTATTTCAAAAAATATTAAAAACTTCAAAGAGGGATGGGAAGAGTTAAAAAAAATTCAGAATGAATTAAAAGAATTCAAATCAACTAAAGAAATTAAAGACCAACTTTGGTTACCTCTCAAAGAATCTTTTGAACGAATTAAAAAAAGAGAAAAGGAATATTTTAAAAAATTGAAAATAAAACAAAATGATAATTATAATAAGTTAAAACCTATAGTTGATAGTGTTGCAAATTTGGCAAAAGAAGGAGCTGATTTTAAAAAAATATGGAAGGAGTTAATTTCTGTACAAAAAATGTTTAAAGGTTTATCTTTACCAAAAGAAAAACATCAAGCTCTTTGGGATACTTTACAAGAAAGTTTTAATTTGCTTAAAAAAAGAGAAGAAGAGCTATATGAGCTGCAAAAAGATAATTGGGAAGAAAATTATTATAAATTATTAGAGAAGGTAGAAGAAGTAAGGCATATTGCAGAAGATTCAACATATTTTAAAGAAGCATGGAGCAAAATAAATGAGATAAAAGCTTTATTTTCTAGTATTAAAACTGATAAAGCCAGACAATCTGAGCTTTGGGATCAATTACAAAAAAATACTTCTATACTGAAAGTTAGGCAAGAACAAAGAAAACAAGAAATTGAAAAGATAAAAGAAGCTGGGTTTGATAAATTAAACAAACTTTGTAATAGAGCTTTAAATGAAGCAAAAACAAATAAAAATCTAAAAGAATTATTTACTAGGTTAAAAACATGGCAAAAAGATATCTTTACTGCATCTAGGTACCTTAGTAGTCAAGAAGAAAAGGATACTTTAAAGCTTAAAATAGATGAGGCTTTTACTATATACAAAGCCCGTCAAGAAGAATTTCATAAAACTAAAAAAGAAGAATGGCTAGTTAAACAAAATGATTTTCTTGAAAAAATGAAAGAGAAAAAAGAAAATTTATTAAATAATACTATTCCTAAAATTAAAAATAGTATTGAACATAGTAAAGAATATCTAATAAAAATAGAAACAGAGTTAAAAGAATTAGATGATTCAGAAGAAAATAGTAAACAATTTAACTTTTTAACTAATAAGATTTCTAAAGTAAAAGAAGAAATAATAGAAAAAGAAAACTCAATTACTGATATCGCTAAAAAAATTGAAGGTATTGAACACACTATTATTGATGTTCAGGAGAAATTAAACAATTAAAAATATTTGATTTTACTAGAAAAACTTGAAAGTTTAAGGCGAAGGTGATAAAATAACATCTTTATTAAGGTTCTTTATGAAAATTATTATTTCATTGTTGTTTATTTCAATATTTCTTTTTAGTAATGAAAAAACAGAAAATATAAATTTATATTTAAAATGGACTCATAGTTTTCAATTTGCTGGTTATTATGCAGCTCAAAAACAAGGATATTATAAAGATGCTAACTTAAGCGTTAAGATAATTGAGAATAAAGATAAAAATAAAAACAGATTATCTTATATTTTAAAACAGCAAAATTTTTATGCTATAGAAACACCAAGAATTTTACTTGATAAAAGAAATAGAAATAAAATAAAAATATTATCAGTAATCTTTCAGCACTCTCCATTAGTTGTAGTTACCCTTAGAAGTTCTAATATTAAAAGTCCTCAGCAATTTTCAAATAAGAAAATTATGGGTTTGGGGATTTCTGCTGAATTAAAGGCTATGATTAAAAAAGAAGGTGGTGATTTTAATAATATTAAATTTATTACAAAAAAAGATTGGAGTTATAAACTATTACTTAATCATGAAGTTGATATTGTGCCTGGATATATAACATCTCTACCATACAAATTGAATAAAGAAAATATTGAATACAACATGATACGAGCAATTGATTATGGTATTGATTTCTATGGTGATTTTATTATTACTTCAAATAAGGAAGTTAATAATCATCCGAAAAGAGTGGAAAGATTTATTTCAGCCTCTAAAAAAGGTTGGGAGTATGCAATGACACATAAAGTTGAAATGATTAATTATATTTTGAAAAAATATAAAGCAGATAATACTTATGATTCTTTACTTTATGAAGCAAATGTAATGGAAAAAGATATTATGATGTCTAATTTTATTGAAATAGGGCATATGAATTTGGGTAGATGGAAACATATAGAAAAGATTTTAAAGGATTTAGAATTAGTTGATAGTAATTTTAATATAACAAATTTTATTTACTCCAAAAAAGAAGCAAGTATTTGGGAAAACAAATATTTTATTTATTTAATGTATTCTTTAATTATAATAACACTAATTGCCTTCATTTCATTTATTTTTAATTTAAAATTAAATAAAAAAGTGCAAGATAAAATAAAAGAAATAACTGAAAAAGAAGATTTGTTTAAGGCAATATTTAATAATAATTTTCAATATACAGGTATTTTAGATTTATCTGGTAGATTATTACTAGCAAATAAAGCTTCTCTTAGTGTTATCAATAAAGAAGAAAAAGATGTTTTAGGGAAATATTTTTGGAAAACTCCTTGGTTTGAGCATTCAGGAGAACAACAAAAAAAAATAGAGAATAGCGTTAAGTTATTAAAAAAAGAAAAAGAATTTATTCGTTTTGAAACAACACTCAAGTCTCATGATGGAAAATTAATTTTTGTTGATTTTTCTATCAAGCTTGCCAAAAATGATGAAGGTATAGTCAACTCGTATATTGTTGAAGGAAGAGATATAACTAATTATAAAAACTTAGAAATGAGAGTTAATACTGCTCAGAAAATGGAATCTATTGGTGTTTTAGCTGCGGGTATTGCACATGACTTTAATAATATTATTTCTGCAATTGTAAGTAATGTCGAGTTGGTTAAAATGGACTTAAATGATAAAAAAATAGATGAATTAAATGAAATTATTAAGGCAAGCAAAAGGGCTAAAAAACTTGTAACTAGAATTATTAGCTTTACTAAAGGCACAAAAGAAGAAAAAAAGAATGTTAACTTGATTTCCTTGATAGATGGAATTATTAAATTAACAAGGCCAACAATAAAAAACAATAATATAAATATTGAATTCAACTACAAAAACAATGCTCCTATTAATGTTGTTTATACCCAAATAGAACAAGTTATTATGAATATTACAAGAAATGCTTTGCAAGCAATAGATAAAAGTGGAACATTAACAATAACTATAGATACCATTGAAACAAAGGAGGAATTGATTTTAGTTGATTCTGTTCTTCCAATAAATAAATATTTAAAAGTTGTAATAAAAGATACTGGTTCTGGTATAAGTAAAGACAATTTAACTAGAATATTCGAACCATATTTTTCAACTAAAAATAAAAAAGATGGTACAGGCTTGGGTTTATTTGTTGTACATGGAATTATGAATAAGCATGATTCATATATAGATGTTAAAAGCGAACTAAATAAAGGCTCTGTATTTGAGTTATATTTCCCTATTTCTAGTTATGATTTTGATGAGATTAGAACAAGTAGTAGGAATTACAATGGAATTAATAATATGAAAGGAAAGCATATCTTATTTGTTGATGATGAAAAAATTATAACTAAAAGCATGAGTAAAATTTTAATTAAAAAAGGTTTTATTGTTGATAGTTTTAACGATTCAGAAAAGGCATATTCATTTTTTAAAAAGAACTTTAATAAGTATGATATTATAATTACTGACCAAAATATGCCTAATTTAACAGGAGTTGAATTATCTTCTAAAATAAGAAATATTAATAAAAATATACCAATTATTTTGTGTAGTGGATATAATAGTATTGTTGATAGCTCAAATATTTCAGATTATTACATAAGTGAATATATGGAAAAACCAATAATGATCAATGAATTAGTTATGAATATAAATTATTTACTTACTAAAAACTCTTAATAAAGTATTTTTTGGGGAGTAAAATATATAGTTTTTATCTTTTATTTTCACTTTAAAAAAATATAAATCATCAAATTTTCTATAAAAAAAGAATAAAAAATAGTCTATTAATAATGATATTATAATTATAGAAAACCCAAGAATAAGTAATTTATTATTGCTAACAATAAATGCATCTATTATAATTCTAAATCCAATTAAGGACGATATTGTTATAATTAAAAGGGAGTAGATTTTATTTACGAAATGATAATAAAAATTTATTTCTTTAACTAGAAGAAATTTATCACTATTATATTGATTAGTTATATTATTATTGTTATTAAGTAAGTAAATCTGCTTTTTATCTTTTCGAATTTTTAGTTTTTTAGGATGTAATTTATAAAATAATGGGTAGAATAAATCATATAATAGTGTTATTTTTAATAAAATAAGTAGTTTGAAATAATTTTTAGATAGAAAATATCCCTCTGCTTCTAAAGGTGGAGTACTAATTGCTTTCTTTATCTGCTTATTAAAGAGTTCTATTAAAAAACTTTGTATTTCATCTGATAAAAAGGTAAATGATATATTTTCAGGGTTTATTTTATTTAAACTTTGAGTTTCTAGACTTATTAATTTGTTGTCATAAAAGATAATATTTTTAATTTCTAAAATAAAAGAATCAATATCTTTAGTTTTCTCATATTCTTTAAGATATTTATTTAAAATTAATATATAATGCTTAGATATTGTGAGTAACATTGGATTTAATATGGTTATATTTTTTATATATTTTTCAAAAAACTTTAAATTCATTCTAAATAATCTTTCTTTTAAGTCATTGTTTAATGTTGTTTTAGTTAAAAATAAATTAATTGTCATAAAAAAATTTTTTAATTCATTATTTTTAAATTTTTCTTTTGATGTTAAATATTTTTTAAAATTACCTAAAAATATTGTGAAAGCCATATTTTCTATTTTTTTATTTACAATATTTTCTATAATCGAATGCAATAAATTATAGTTTATTATAAAATCATTATTATTTATTCTTGCTTTAATTGTTTTAAATAAAAGTAAAATTGGAAATTCATTATTTTTATATTGTAATATGAATAATATTATAGGCTCAAAAAGAATAATGTCATCGGAGCTAATAAGTTGTAGTAAATGTTTAATTTCATTTAAATCTTTATTTTTAAATATATATTTTAGAAAAAAAGATAATTCATATGGTGACCTTTGATTTATTTTATAATATTGAAATCTATGTAGTATTGCTTTTAAAAAACTATAAAAATTTCTAGTATTTTTTTTAAAAATATTAATTTTAAAGTCATCAATAGTTATGTATGGATTAAATACTATAAGATATAGTAAAAAATAAATATACTCATCTGTTTCACAATTTGAGATTATTTTTTTTATTATGGAATTATCTGATAGTTTTTTTTGTACAATAATAAATTTAAAATAATCTCTATCTTTTGAGAGCTTAATAAAGTTTTTTATAATTAAATCAGTTCGCTGTAAATGTTGAAAAAGAAGTTCTAGTATTTCTAAGTTACTTTGAATAGAATTTTTTTCTTCCATAAAGTTTTTTATATTTTTAGTGGAAAAATCATATATTTCATCAATATTATCTTTTTTAAAGGTATAGAAAAGAATAAATTTATAAAATTGTTCAATATCTTTCTCAAATACCTCATCGATATATTTTAAGGTTGTAAATTCCGTATGGCTTTCAATCCAAATAATAATATCATATAGTGATTTTAAATTATCTAACTTCTCATTAAAATGTTTATATTTATTTTTTATTCCATGAGAAAGTATTTGGGAAAAGTAGTCTATTTCCTCTTTTGTTTTAGATTTACTTATTAACTTAGTAAATAATTCTTTTAAGTTATTATTTAGCTCCAATCCATGTTTCATTATTTGTATTTCAAATAATTCTAAATCTAAAAAATCACTTTTTTGAGAGAATAGTTCATAAAGAGAATCTATTATTGCTAATGAAATTTTTTCTATATTATCAGGTAAATATTTATTCATAAAAAAATCTAAATTTTAAATAATAATTGAGTATAATCAGGTAGTGGCCAATCCTCCAAGGGCATAATTATTTCTAATTCATCCACTGCTTTTCTTAGATATTCCATAGATGGTAGAATATTTTCTTTATATTTTATTGCAAGTTCCAAAGTATTTTCAATATTCTTAGCAATATTTCTTTCTTTTGATAAATTATTTTTTAAATCTTCTAACTCATTAAATTTATTAATTAATATATTTAAAATATTTTCTTGATGCTTGGTACTTATTTTATCTGATATTTTTTTAATAGAATTTATTGAATTTGAAACTTTTTGTATTGTTTTGAGTGTTGCAGGAATGATTTCTTTACTTAGCATATAAAGCATTGTTTTAGCTTCAATATCTATCTTTTTAGAATATGTTTCAAGCATTATATGATATCTTGAGGTTAATTCATTTTTTGTAAAAACCTCCATTGATTCAAATAAATTTATAGATTTTTCTGAAATTAATTCAGGAATTGCATCAACTGAAGTTTTTAAATTTGGAAGTTCTCGCTTTTGAGCTTCTTTTATCCAATTTTCAGAATATCCATTTCCATTAAAAATTATTTTTTTGTGTTCTTTTATTAGTTTTTGTAATATTAGCAATATGTCATCATCTGTTTGATTAGTATTTTCTAGTTTATCAGCAATTTCTTTTAATACAGAGGCTACTGTTGTGTTTAATACTATATTAGCCATAGCAATTGATGAAGAAGATGCAACTGCTCTAAATTCAAATTTATTACCAGTAAATGCGAATGGAGAAGTTCTATTTCTATCTGTTGCATCTTTGTTTAAATTAGGAAGAGTCGGAATAGTATTTTTAAACTCTCCTGTATTTTTTGAGCTTGTTAAATTTCCATTTTCAAGTTGTTCTAATAAGTCAGTGAGTCTTTCTCCTAAAAAGATTGAAATAATTGCTGGAGGAGCTTCATTGGCTCCTAGTCTATGATCATTTCCTGCATTTGTGGCTGAAATTCTTAGAAGTTCTGGATATTTATCTATTGCTACAATAATTGCAACTAAAAATGTTAAAAATTGAATGTTTTCATGAGGTGATTCTTTAGGATTTAATAAGTTTTCACCCAAATTAGTTGATAAAGACCAATTATTATGTTTACCAGAACCATTCAGGTTAGAAAAAGGCTTTTCATGAAGTAGTGCTTCTAAATTATATTTAGGAGCTATTTTTTTTATTAAATCCATAACCAAATGGTTTTGGTCTGTAGATACATTTGCCGTATCATATATTGGAGCCAATTCATGTTGTGCTGGTGCAACTTCATTATGTTTTGTTTTTGCAAGTACTCCAAGTTTCCATAGTTGTTCATCAAGATTATTCATAAATTTAGCAATTCTTTCTTTAATCATTCCAAAATAATGATCATCTAGCTCTTGTCCTTTTGGTGCTTTTGCTCCAAAAAGAGTTCTTCCTGTCAGCAATAAATCAATTCTTTGGTCAAAATATTTTTTATCAATTAAAAAATATTCTTGCTCTGCTCCAACATTAGATATAACTCTTCTTATATTATTCTTTCCTAATATATTTAAAACTCTTATTGATTGTTTAGATAACACATCCATAGATTTTAAAAGTGGGGTCTTTTCATCTAGGGCTTCACCTGTATAAGAATAAAATGCTGTAGGAATATATAAAGTTTTACCATTGCCTTCTTCTCTTATAAATGCATATGATGTGGCATCCCAAGCAGTGTAACCTCTTGCTTCAAAGGTTGCCCTTAAGCCGCCACTTGGAAAAGAAGATGCATCTGGTTCGCCTTGAATTAAATTTTTACCTGATAATTCAAAAATTATATCACCATCATCCCCCCGCTCTATAAATGAATCTAGTTTTTGAGCTGTTTTACCTGTCATTGGGTGAAACCAATGTGTATAGTGTGTTGCTCCTTTTTCTATTGCCCAATCTTTCATTATATTTGCAACAATATTTGCAATGTCTTTAGGTAAAGATGCACCTTCTTGTATTGTTTTTTTCATTTTTTTATATACTTGTTTAGGTAATTTTTCCTTCATTACTTCTAGATTAAAAACATTTTCTGCAAATATATCTTTTAATTTATTATTCATACTATCTCCCTTTAAAGGTCATTTTAACTAATTTTTAATTTTTTTTTAATTTCTATATATAACTTATCAAATGGTTCAAAATAATATTCATCTAAATCACTTGGCAAGCTTTTAAATTTTTCTGTAATATTAATATTTGGCTCTTTTTTTAGCGAAATTGCTAGTTTTAATAACTCTGATACTGTTTTTGCCAAAGGTTCATAGCTTACTGCAGATTCTAAGTAATCTTCAATTTTTTCAAAATCTCCTTCTAAATATTTAGAATATGCCATCAATAATTGATAATATGATTTTAGTATAGGTTTCTTTAGTGTTAGAAAGTCAACTTCTTTGATGTTTTTAGTTGCATTATCTATATCTTCTACCATAAAATATAAAGGAACTAGATTTAATAAAATACCATTTCTACTTTTAGAGTTTGGAGATATTTTAAATTTATTTTTATACATTCTTATAGCTTTTTTATATTGTCTTTTAGTTGTAGCTCTATACAGTAAAAAATCATGTAATCGCATTGTTATTATTATTGAACCTAAACCACCAAGAATGATAAATGTAAGTATATTTGATAGAATATTGCCCTCACTCATGTCATAAAAAGATAAAAAAGCAGCCAAAATTTCAGATAAAATAAGTATAATAATCATTTCCATATAGAATCCTCTTTATAAATTTTCTAATGATGTTAAGTTTGTAATTAAGTTTTTTGCTTGTTTTAATAATTTTCTAAATTTTTCTTTTGAACTATCAAAGTTTATCAATAATGAAAATGTATGTAATTTATTTGAGATATTGATAAAACCAGCTAATGCAACTGTTGTTCTTAATGAGCCTGTTTTAGCAATAACAGCACCCCTACAATTTTCAGATAAGCAATATCTTTTAAGAGTTCCGCTAATTCCAATTTTAGGCAATGTTGAAAGTAAATACCATTTATAATCAAAATTATTTTTAACAAAATATAATATTTTAGCTATTTGAGAAGAAGAAAATAAGTTTGCATCATTTAAGCCAGATGCGTTAGTATATTGATATGTATTTGGAGCAATTTTAATATCAATTTTTAGCATTTCTTTTACTGCTTTTATACCATTTTCCCAAGAACCAATTCCTTCTGATTCTTCAGTTTTGCTAAATTTAGCACCAATAATTTTTAAAAGTTGTTCTGCTATAAAGTTATTGCTATATCTATTCATGACAATAAGGGTATCAAGTAAATATTTAGTATGGTAACTATATAATAACTTAACATTTTTGTTGTGCTTAATTTGATTTTTATATTTTATTCTTAATTTTCCTCTAACTTTTATTTTTGAGTATCTAAGCATTTTAAAAAATATTTTTCCAAAGTAGTAATCAGGATTTTGAATTCTTCTATAAAGAAGTAATAGGTTTATTTTTTTATTAATTCGTCCTGTTAATTCAAGTTCTGTATTATGATATCTTGATTTTGATGTTTTAGCTTTTATTCGGCTATACCATTTAGATAAAACAAGTTTATTTTTTAATTTGATTAACATGGATGCAGGATAAGAGATATTTATATCTATTTTGTTATTATTTTCATTTTCTTCATCAATATATGGCTTTATTATAAATTTAAACGAATTATAATTTAATGGTAGAGCATTATTAAAGGCAGCATAAGCCCTAGATTCATCTTCTTTTTTCATTTTATATATGGAGTATTTTTTATCAAAAAAACTTAAATCGATGATGATATTTCCTTTTATTTCTTTAAGTCCAATTATTTTTAAAAAGTTAATTATTTTATATATGTCTTCACTTAGTAAATTTGGGTCACCAAAACCTTTAACAATTAAATTACCGTCTAAGATACCATCTTTATCTATTTCATTGTCTATATAAAAGTTTGTTTTAAATTTATAATTTAAGCCAAGATATTTTATTGCAGCTAAAGATACTATTAATTTAGAGACACTCGCTGGATTAAGTTTTAAGTCTTTGTTTACGGATATTAATTCTTTAGACTTATCATCTAAGAGGGTAAAAGATATTTTACTATCATTAAAGTCAATATTAGAGAATATATCTATTATTAATTCTGTTAAGTTTTTATATGTTTTTTCTCCATCTGTATTAGAGTTGGTTATATCAGGAGATTTATTTATTTCTTTCTGAGAAGTTACTATCTTATTCTTAGTATTTATCTCATCAGCTTCTTTGGTTTTTTCTATTCGTTTCTTTTTTATTTTTTCTTCTATTGTTTTATTTATTTTTTTATTTATTTGGGTTTGAGATTTTGTAATATTGGAAAACAATACAAAAGGAATAAGTAGAAAAACAATAATTATGTTATAAATCAAAAAATACCACCTTTAAAAACAGCTTATGTTATCAAAAAAAAACTAAAATATCAATTACTATATTTTAAAAATTATTGACAATGCTTACTAAATTATTCTATTATTGATATCTTGAGATTACTTTAGGGGCTTTTAATGGCAAAATGGTATAAGTTTGGAAGATATTACCTATTAAGGCATATTGCGACAGGTGGGATGGCAGAGATTTACTTGTCAAAGCAAATTGGTTTAGAAGGTTTTGAAAAATTATTAGTTGTAAAGAAAATTTTAAACCAATATCTGGATAATGAAGAATTTATTACAATGTTTCTTGATGAGGCTAGATTAGCAGCTAAATTAGATCATCCAAATATCGTAAGAATATATGATTTAGGTAAACAAGAAAGAAATTACTATATTGCAATGGAATATATTCCAGGAGAAGACTTAAGAACAATTCTTAGAAAGGTTTCCAAACAATCAAAATTAGTTCCTCAACAACACACTTTGCATATTATTTCATCTGTTTGTGAAGCTTTAGATTATGCACATAAAAAGAAAGATGCAACAGGAAAACCACTAGGTATTATTCATAGAGATATTTCTCCTCAGAATGTAATGGTTTCTTATGAGGGAAATGTTAAGTTGTTAGATTTTGGTATTGCAAAAGCAACAACTCAGTCAAATGAAACAGAAGCAGGTGTATTAAAAGGAAAATATGCTTATATGTCTCCTGAGCAGGCTAAAGGACAAAAATTAGATAATCGTTCAGATATCTTTTCTGTAGGTATTTTACTTTTTGAAATGTTAACTAATCATAGGTTATTTAAGGCTGCTAGTCAATTAGATACATTAAAAAAATTGGTTTATGAAGAAATTCCTTCACCTAAAGAATTTAATGAAGATATTACTGATGAATTAGAAGTAATTGTTATGAAAGCTTTATCTAAAGATGTTGATAAACGATATAGTAGTGCTAGAGAGTTCCAGCATGATATAGAAGATTATTTAGCGAATAACAGAATAGTATCTTCAACAACAAGGGTTGCTGAGTTCATGCAAGAAACCTTCAAGGAAGAAATTGTTAATCTACAAGCTCTTGAACAAAAAATTGATGAAGAACAAAAAGAGCTTTCTATCGATGATATTGATGATATTTCTAGTAACAATGGATTAGGGCAATTGGACACGGGGTTTTCTTCTTTTAATATGAATAATGGAAGTAATACTTCGCTTTCTTCATGGAGTAAAATTGGTACTTCTGCAACTAGTGCTAGTTATCATTCTCAAAGTGGTGTTTTTTCAGCACAAACCCCTATTACTAACATTGGTAATAGTAATTCAACGAAATACTTAATCTTTCTTACTATTATTGCAATACTAGGAATTGGAGGGTTTCTTGGATATAAATATCTTGACAATAATAGGAAGAATAATAAAAAGATTGTTAAAGTTAAAAAAGTTACAAGTTCTATTTATCTGAAGTCAAAACCTTCAAGTGCATACATACTAGTAAATGGAGAAAGATATAAAGGATTAACTCCTACAATTATTAAAGGTTTACCCTTAAATGAACTTATTATTATTAAAGTAAAGAAGACTGGTTTTGAGGATGGTGTCAAAGAGATTAGGTTAAAAAATAAGAAAACTCAAAATGTAGAAATTGAATTGAAAAAATCTGAAAGTAATGTTGGAATAATTAAAGTGTTTTCAGAGCCTAAAGGAGCAACCATATATCTTGATAGTAAAAAGCTCGATAGAGTGACTCCTACTACAATAGAAGGGGTAGAAGTAGGTAAGCATAGTATTGTTCTTGATTTAAGTGGTTATGATTCCTCTTCGTTTGAATTTGAAGTTGAAAAAAATAAATTTAAAAAACTATATAAAAAACTATATAAAGTTGGATCTGCGAAAACTGCATTTATTTCACTTGCAGTAAAACCAAGTGATGCTAATATAACTATTGATAAAAAAAATGTTAAATTACCAATTAATGATTATGAAATTCCTTATGATAAAAGTGTTGAGATTCTTGTAAAAAGAAGTGGCTACAAATCATATAAGGTTATGAAAACATTAAAAAGAGGAGCAAGAGAAAGTATTGAAGTTAATCTTGTGAAAGTTAAAAAGGTTAAAAAAATTAAAAGATCCAATAAGCCTGGGAAATTAAATATAATGACATTAAAAAATCTATCTATTTATATTGATGGTAAAAAGGAAGGAGAAGGTTCTATTTCTACCTTCTTAGCACCAGGAACTCATAGAATTAAATTAGTATCTAAACCCAAAATGATAAACTATAAAACATCTATTAAAATTGAATCTAATAAAGAATTAACAAAAACAATAATGCTTAAAAAAGGAAAGTTATCTTTATCCGTTAAGCCTTGGGCAAATATTTATGTTAATGGAAAGAAGATAGGACAAACTCCTATTCCTCCTAAAGTGTTATATGAAGGAACTTATAATATAGTTCTTAAAAACCCTAAATACCCTTCATTTAGTAAAACTATAAAAATAAAACCTGGAAGGACTACTCTTATAATGAAAGATTTTAAAAAATAGTATAGTGAAACGAATAATTATATTACTGACTTTTATTTTATTAGTAAATAATTTATATTCTTTAGATGATGGCTCTTCTGAAATTGAATACTCTTTTGGAGAAGTGGTTTTTGTCAATAATAATGAAATTAAAGATGAATACTTTTTATATCTTTCTCATAATTATTTATACTATTTTGGTAATTATTATTTCTCATTTAAATCTCAACTTGGGGTAAGTAAAAATTTATTATTTCAAGATTCTTCAGGTTTATCTTATAAAAATATATTAACTGGTATCATTCCTGGTATTAAGTATAGGTATTTAGATGGTTTTTTTAATATGATTCCAGAGGCTTTTTTAGGAATAACTTTAGATATTATTTCTTTGTGGAATGAGAATAATGAAAATAATCTAATCTTTTTTACTGGTATAAATTTTGGTACTGGAGTGGCTTATAATGTTTCTGAAACTTTTAGATTAGGATTGAAATTAATGTATGATATCGGCTATAGCAACTTTATGAATAAAAGAAGAGATAGGTTCTTATCATCTATTATTACAATTGTTTTATCGTTTGATTTTTATGAGGATTAAACTTCTATTAGTATTTTTTATCGTTACTAGTGCTTTATATTCTAATAATATAAACTTAAATAAATATTTAAAACATTGGTTAAAGAAAGAAGATTCAATAATGATGTTCAATTATAGAACGGGAGTAATGTTATTTGAGTATCATTCTTACATGTATGAAAGAAAAATACCAATTGGGAGTGTTTTTAAAATAATTACAACATTTCTATTTTATAAAAAAAATAGTAAGCTTTATACATATAATTGTAATAATTTAAATAATAATGATGATTTATTTTGTTGGTATAAAAAAGGACATGGTAAAGTTAATATTGAAAGTGCATTCATTCATTCATGTAATAAATTTTATTATTCGTTAAATGTAGATTTAAATTCTTTAAAAAAAACTTCAAAATATTTAGGTTTAAATATAGCTTTTGATTCTTATAATCTTAAAAAAAGAGAAAAAAAATTAATACTCGCAGGCAATTTACCAATAATTAATGCTAATTTTTATGAATTATCTAAATTATTATCTATATTCGCAAATAGGGGGCTAGTTGTGGATATTAAAACAAAAGATAAATTATATTCAGTAAAAGAAATTAATATAATTAACAAGATAAGAAAATTAATGTCAAAAGTTGTTAAAGAAGGAACAGCAAAAGGAGTTTTCTTTAAAAATTATGGATTTTCTGGAAAAACAGGAACGGCCAAAGACAAAAATAAAAAATTAAATGGGGTTTTTATTGGATTTACAGTAGATAAACCATATGCAATTATTGTGAATATTAAAAATAATATTGGTGCAACAGCGGCAAAGGTTGCTTCTGATATAATATATTTATATGAAATTTCTAAAAAAAAGTAGCTTTTATTATGGCTTCTTTAACTTCTTTTATTTTATATGGCTTTTCTAATGAAGCTTTAAAACCATAATCTTTATAGTTAGATATTATTGGAGAATTATAGTATCCACTTGATACAATAAGTTTTGCACTATTATCCAGTTGTAATATTTTTTGAGCCAATACTTCACCACCCATTCCATTTGGAATTGTTAAGTCTGTAATAACTAAATCAATCTTTTTATTTAAGAGTAAATATTCGTTATATATAGAATATGCTTCTTCTCCTGTTTTGGTTAGAATGACTGTATGTCCTTCTTTTTCTATGATTTTAGATAGTATTTTCAGTACCATCTCTTCATCATCCATAATTAAGATTGTTAAAATTTTATTTTGAATATCAGTATTTATTATTTGTGGCTTTTCAGATTTTATCTTTTCAGTTGTTGCAGGTAAAAATATTATTATTTTAGTGCCTTTTTTCTCTTCTGATTGAATAATAATTCTGCCACCATGTTTTTTTATAATTGAATATGAAATAGCTAGTCCTAAGCCTGTTCCTGTTGGCTTTGTTGTAAAATATGGATCAAAAATATTTTTTAAATTTTCTTTTTTTATACCTACTCCTGTATCTCTTATTGTAATCTTAATGTATTTTCCTGTAATCATTTTATGTTCTAGAAAAAATTGATTTTCTAGAAATTCAAAATTTTCTATTTTATAAAAAATTTCTCCACCATAAGGCATAGCTTGTTTAGCATTTATAATAGTATTATGAATTACTTGAGAAATTTGATTTTTATCTATTTGGCAATTCCATATTTTATCTTGTGTTTTTTTATAGTTTATTTTAATATTGGAGCCTCTTAGGGCAAAGGAAATATACTCATTTACTAATTGATCTAAATTTTCAACGATCTCTCTTTTAGATGTGTCTCCCTTTGAAAATGTCATTAATTGTTTTGTTAATGAGCTAGCTCTGTTTATTGCATTTTCTGATTCTTGTAGTAGGGCTTTTAATTCATTGATATTATTCGCCTCTTTAGCTAGCATAATATTACCTAGTATAGAAGTTAGAAAATTATTAAAATCATGTGCTATTCCCCCCGCAAGAATTCCAATAGACTTAAGCTTTTCTTGTTTTGCAAGATCTTCTTCTATTCTTTCTTTGTAGGTTATATCTTGAAGAACTATCACCGCTCCTTTTATTTTTACCGAATCATTTGCGATTATTGGAGATATATTATACAGTACTTTTATTTTTTTTAGACTTTCATTTTCTAGAATTAAAGATTTATTTTGAATAAATTCACTTTTATTGTTTGTGTATTCCGGTATTTTAATTTCAAAAGGGCTATTTGTATGGCTATCTCTTAGCATAAAAAGAGTATTTACTTTTTTTCTTAACGGGTTTCTCATGTTTATCATTTTCTGAGCAGTAGGATTTAATAATTCTATTTTATTATTTTTATCAATTACTATTACTCCAATATTAATGTGGTTTAGTATGTTATTTAATTTATCATTTTCTTCTTGTTGTTTATTTTTTATTTCCATATATTTAGTAATATCTCTTATGATAACTAAATCAAGGTTAATATCATTATCTATTTTGTATGCATTTCTAACTCTTAAAAATTGTATTGAGATATTGGACTTATCTTTTTTTACTCCCATAATGTTATAAGGTATTGAATATTTAGAGTCATTATATCTTTCAAAAATATCATAATCATCTTTATGAATTAACTCTTTTATGTTTTTATTATTTAATTCACCGCTTGAGTATTTAAACATTTTTTCTGTTTTTTTATTGTAATAAATAATTTCATTATCTGAATTTAGAAGAATAGCTGATTCAAGCATGTTTTCAACTATGAGTTTATATTTAGTTAGATTTTTTTGTAAAATATTATTTTCTGTTTTTAATGCTTCAAAATCATTTTCTAAGTTTTTTATATCAAGATTTTTACTAATATTTTTATTTAATTTTTGATTTTGCTTGTCAAAATTATTTTTTAAATTATTATATTTTATATTTATTTTTTGGATAATAATAAATTGATTTAAAATCATAAAAAGAAGGCTTATTGCAAATAATGTTAGTGAAATATCTATAATTGTTATAATTTCCTCCCCATAAACTATTTATGATATTAAATATTTTATAGTAAATCAAGCTTTAAAATTATTTTGAGTTGTTTTTATGAGGATTATTTGATATAGTAAGCTCCTATTTATTGTATAGAGGTTTAGTATGAAAATTTTTATTTTATTATTTTTTATAACCGTATCACTCTTTGCAGGTGATACTAATAAGAATAAGAAAATTATAGAAACTAAAAATGTAAAAAATGAAACGGTTAATTCTATTAGCAAAGATGAACATTCTACTAATTTAAACGGAAAAGAATTAAGAATAAGTGAAGAAGTTCTAAAATATCTTTCAATTGAAGGATATTTTAGAACTAAAATGGATTATCAAAATAATCTAGATTTAAATTCTTTTTATCTAATGAATCCTAATACTCCTGATGAAAATATTGTTGGTTCTTCTAAGCATTTACCAACAGTTGGAGAATTAAAAAATGGTGCATCAAGTGAATCAACGGTTTCTTATAATACTAGATTCAGATTTTCTCCTAATATAATTGTTGGAGAATATTTGAGAGCTGTTGCGACTATTGATGTTTTTGATAACCAGCAATATGGGGATAATGAAAATTCTTTAATCTTTGCTAAAGAAGTATATTTTGAGGGGAAAACCCCTTTTGGTTTGGTTTCATTTGGTCGAATTGCTACTAATTGGGGATTAGGTATAAATAGAAATAGCGGAAAAGGTAAATTTGCCAATAATGGAGATTATATTGATCAAATTCAATATGAACTAAAAGGAATTATTGGAAGTATGCCTAATTTATCTTTTAAACTTGCATATGAAATAAAAGAATCAACGCCACAAAGCAGTTCTTTTTATAAATCTTCTCAAAAACCTAGTTATGATATTCAGGATAATGATGATTATGTAGGGTTCTCATTTTATATAGAAGATAAAATAGAAGGAGATGAATTAGATAATTATTTGTTAAATGCTAGTACTAGGTTGAATTATGGTTTATATTCAGGTATGTATTGGAAAGATAAAAATATAGTAATAAATAAAGATATTACAAGCAATACTAGTAATTATAGTTATCAAGATTATAAACTAGATTATTATACCCTAGATGCATTTTTTGAATTTTATTTCGGAAATAGTTTTAATTTAAAGTCAGAAATTGTTTATATTTTTGGTAATAATGAAAATAATAAATCTTTTAATCAGTGGGCTGCTGTAATACAGAGTAATTTTAATTTTTTAATGAAAACTTTAACTGTTGGTATTGATGGCGGAATTGCTTCTGGTGACACAAGTAATGAGAGTAACCCTTATAATACTCTTGGAACACAAAATGAATGCAAAAAAGATAATTTTATTTTTAATCGTGATTATAATATTGATTTAATTTTCTTTAAAGAAATATATTCTTTATCTAATTTATATTATATTAGACCTCATTTAACTTGGTCGGCAACAAATGATATTTCGTTAAACTTTTGGAGCGTTACATCGATTGCTTTAAATTCAGAGCAAACTTTTGGTAGGGATACTTATCTTGGAACAGAGATAGACCTTTCTCTAGAATATTTAAATAGAGATGGATTGAATTTTGGTCTTAGAAGTGGTCTTTATGTTCCTGGAAGTGGTATGGACTGGCTTGGAATAGACGGAAAACGAGGTGGGGCAAGTGCAGAACTGAAAGATTCTGTTGCTGATTTAGCATATTCAATACAAGTGTTTCTAATAATGAAATTCTAGACGATGGAACAAGTTTCTTTAAAGATTGAAGAAAATAGATTTAGACAAAGAGCAAATATTCTTTATTATGCTAGAATATTTTTGCTGTTCATAGGGCTTTCAGTTGTTGTCGTTCCTGACTTAAGAAATAAATTTAATATATCGGGAGTCATACCATATTTAGTATTTTTTTTAATGGTTGTATATTCTACAATTAATTACTATATAAAACAATTTAAGTTGTTAAAGATTTTTACTTTTATTACTTTAATTATAGATTTAATTGTATTAACAATCTTGATTGTTTCATCGGGAGGCCTACATTCTCCAATCCTTTCAACGCAAATTGTTTATTTGGTTTTTTTCACTACCTTATTTCAGAAGCCATTCTTCCTCCTTCCCCCTCTTTTAATTTTACCTATAATTACTAGGGTGGATTCTATTTTAGGTAAAAATGCTAGTATTGTAGACTCTATTTTTACCATATTATGGTTTAGTAGTATTAATTTAATTATTGTATATTTTATTGTACTTTTAAATAATAAAAGTCATCAAAGTGCTCTAAATATATATAAGTTTCAACAAGAATTAAAAGAAAAACATTTACTTGCAGAAAAAAATAAAATTGCAAGAGATTTACATGATGGAGTAGGGGGAAGTTTATCGAGTTTAATTTTGCAATCTGAATACATTATTTCTATAGCTAAAGGTACGGTTAGTGATGAAATTTTTAAAGAAATTGAAGAGTTAAAAACATATGCTGAAGAAAGTATGGAAGAAATAAGAAGGTCATTAAGTGTTATAAAAAATAGTTTTGATCTTGAGAATTCAATTTTAGAGTATCTTGAAAATTTTACATATAAAAATAAAATAGAAGTAATTCGTAAATTTGAAATGGGAAGGATTAAGCTTTTAGTTAAAGATCAAATTTCTTTCTTTAGAGTTTTTCAAGAAATAATGACCAATGCTATGAAACATTCCGGTAGTGATAAAATTAATCTTTATTTGAAAATTGATATTTCTGATATTTTTCTTAGAATTAATGATTATGGGAAAGGGTTTGATATAGATAAAGAATATATTGGACATTTTGGATTAAAAAATTTAAGAGAGCGGGTAGAGCTTTTGAATGGAAAATTAAATATTGAATATACAAAAGAAGAGGGGTCTATTATTGAAATAACTATTCCAAATATCAAAAATGAAATTAAGGTTGTCCCCGAACTATTTTAGTATTTTTATATATATTTTTCATGATAATTTTTATATCTTTTTTTAATTTTTCATCATTTGATTTTCTTAAGAATTCATCGTAATAATTATATGAAGTTTGTAAATCATTAATTGCTTGGTAAACTTGTGCTTTTAAAAATATAAAATTAATGTTATTATATTTTAGAAAATTTAGCTTGTCAATTATTTTAATTGCATTTTTATTATCATTATTATTATAGTATGCTGTTGCTAATTTTAATAGGATTTCGGTATGATTAGGAACGATTTCTAGTATCTTTTTGTAGATAGAAATTGCTTTTTTATAGTTTCCTTTTAACATATAAAAATTTCCTTTTTTAAATTTTATATCTAGTTTCTTCTCTTTAAAAAGTTTTTTATACTTAATTTCTTTTTTTTGATTTAATATTTTTTGTTTTAATATATTATTTACAATATTAACTTCATCTTTTATATATTCAATTTTATTTTCTAGTCCTAAATTATATAAATCTATTTTTTTAATTATTTTTTCTTGTTTATTAATATTGTTTATTACAATTTTTTGAGGAGGTTTCTTATATATAAAAATCAAAATTGTTAAAATCATATTAATAAAGAATAGTACGAAAAGAGCCATTCTAAAAGGAGACGGTTTAGGTCTGATTATAATTTCTTCTTCTTCTTTGAAGGATTCTATTAAATTATTAATATATTTTTCTTTATCTAGTTCTTCAAAATTTTCATCACTTTCTAAAACATCAGTATTTATATTTAAATCATCATTCTCTTCATCTTCGGTGAGATAGTCAGATAATAAATCTTCTTCTTCTTCTTCTTCTTCTTTATCATTTTCTTCTACTTTTGTAGTTTCAGTAATTAATTCTTCTTTTTTAATGTTATTTTCTTCTGGAAGAATTAATATTTCGTCCATATATAATTGAGAAATAATTGTTAATACATATATATTATCTTCATTTATTAAAGAAATAACATCATTAATGGTATTTGTTCCATCAAATAATTCAATTATATTTTTATATTCTGTTTCTAGATCGCTTAATGTTGAATCATAGGTTGAGGTTTGAACAAGTATTGTATCTAAGTCAGGTAATGTTTCTGATAAATCATCAAATTCATTTCTTTTATTTATAACTTCTTCAATGATTTCTTCTATTGGTATTTCACACTTTTCTTCATCTATATTATCAATGATATTTACTTCAATGCTTGCAATGTCCCAGTTTAAAACCCAGAAGAGAGCATCTTCAATATCAAAATCCTCCATTTCAATATCAATAATATTTTTATTTTTTATTTTAATTATACATTCTTCTTCTGATATTTCATTTTTTAATATTATTTTTACCTTGTAATTATTATCAAGAATATGCATTAATATTTCGGATATTGGTGTTGTTGCAATATCTCCAATAAATTTTGTTTCTTTTGAGAGTTCATGTATGTTATTTGTAGTGTTTTCACTATTTAAATTTTCTTCTTTGGTATTATTATTTTCATTTACTTCACTCATTAATGAGTCAAAATCAACTTGATTATCTTCAATATCTTTATCTTCATTTGCTTCATTCATCAGTGAGTCAAAATCAACTTGATTATCTTCAATGTCTTTGTCTTCATTTGCTTCATTCATTAATGAGTCAAAATCAATTTGATTATTTGTAACGGTAGTAGTTTCTTCTGAGAAATCATCAGTATTTGTAATTTTAGTTACTTCATCATTATTTAGTATTTTCTCTACTTGGGTTAACAATTCATCATTATCAGGTGCGATAATATAAGACGCTAAGCTCATTTTTTTAATTTTTTCTTCAATTGAATCGTTAGGTATATCTAAAATAAACAATATAGGAACATTTTCTGTTTCAGGAAGCATTCTGAAGTTTTCGTGTAAGTCTTTTCCCGTTGCATCATCTAGTTTATAATTACAGATGGCTAAGTCGAATTCAAAAACAGTTTCAAGAAGCATTAGAGACTCATTTAAACCATTTACAAAATGATTATCCCCCTCCTTAAAGAGCTTTTTATACCTTTCTAGGTTTTCTTTTTTAGAATCTATTATTAATAAGCCCATAAACCACCAAAACTTTTATATTACATCGGCTATATTTATTGATACTGAAGATTTTATTTTAAGCTTCAACCAAAACCTTGTTTTGTTTTACGCTGATTTTCAAGCCCAAAGTCTTGAAAATGAAAATTCATCTTATAAAACATAATTATTTTGAGATTTTAGCTCAAAATTAAAAAAGAAAACAAAGTTTTACTTTTTTAAGTGGAAAAGATTTAAGCTTTGACACTTTTTTTAAGTATCTTGATTGAAATCAATGAATATAAATATAAAAAAATATAATTTATACAAGAGGTTAGCCAAGGTGTCTTATTCTATATATAGGATAACTAGGAGTTGTTTTTTTACTTGATTAAAATCAAAATAAGCTTATAATGTAGGCTTATTGGATGTATTAGTAAGGGGTTATATGAGTGATGTAAGATATTTAGGGATAGATGTCGGTTCTACTACTGCTAAAGTTGTAATGTTTGATGACATGTTGAATATAATATACTCTGATTACAAAAGGCATCATGCTGATATACAAAAAACGGTTATTAAAATATTTGAAGATATAAAAACAGAAATGGGAGATGTTGAATTAACTGTTACTATAACTGGTTCTGCTGGAATGGGGCTTGCTGAAAAAATGGAAGTTGCTTTTGTTCAAGAAGTTGTTGCAAGTGCGGAAATTGTAAAAGTTAAATTTCCTCAAATCCGAACTTTGATTGATATTGGTGGTGAAGACACTAAAATGATATTTTTTGAAGATGGATTGACTCCTGACATTAGAATGAATGGTAGTTGTGCGGGGGGAACTGGCGCATTTATAGACCAAATTGCTACTTTAATAGATAAGCCTATTTCTGAATTAAATGAATTAGCAGAAAAGTCAACGAATATTTATCCTATAGCATCAAGATGTGGTGTTTTTGCTAAAACAGATGTTCAATCTCTTTTAAGTCGTGAAATTTCTCATAATGATATAGCAGCATCTCTTTTTCATGCAATTGCAATTCAGACAATTAATGCTCTTGCAAGGGGCTATGATATTGAACCTATGATATTATTTTCGGGTGGTCCTCTTGCTTTTATTCCTCAACTAAGAGAAACTTTTAAGAAGGTGCTTAATATTACAGATAAAGATATCTTTTTACCGGAAAAACCCGAGCTTTTGCCTGCTATGGGAGCTGCACTTAATGCAAAGGGATTAGAAAATAGCTCTAATATAGAATATTTAATAAATAAGTTAAATATCAGCTTTTCTAATCATACCTTAACGGAAAGAGAAAAACCTCTTTTTGAAAAAAAAGAAGATTTTAAAGTTTGGATAGATAAAAGGCAAACAAAAGTTGAAAGATTATTACTTGAAGACTTTAAAAAAGATGCTATTGGGTTTTTAGGTGTTGATTCTGGTTCTACAACTACTAAAATCGTATTAACCGATAAAAATGGAAAATTAATACTTGATTATTATGCAAGTAATCATGGTGACCATATAGGAAGTGTTAAAAAAGGTTTGGAGTTTTTTGATTCAGAGCTCAAAAAACATGGTATTAATAATGTTAAATTACTTAGAGCGGCCGTAACTGGTTATGGAGAAGATTTAATTAAAACTTCTTTTAATTTAGATTATGGTGTTGTTGAAACACTTGCTCATTTTACTGCCGCAAAGTCATTTGATAAAGATGTGTCTTTTATTCTTGATATTGGTGGCCAAGATATGAAGGCTATGTTTATACAGGATGGTGCAATTAAAAGTATAGAATTAAATGAAGCTTGTTCTTCAGGTTGTGGGTCTTTTATTGAAACATTTGCAGGAACATTAGGATATAATACTGTTGATTTTGCTCAAATTGCATGTGAGGCAAATGCTCCTGCTGATTTAGGCTCAAGATGTACTGTTTTTATGAATTCTAAAGTTAAGCAATTTTTAAAAGAAGGGGTTAGTATTGGTGATATTTCTGCTGGACTTGCTTACTCTGTTGTTAAAAATAGTTTATATAAAGTACTCAAATTAAGAGATGTGTCTATTTTAGGAGAGCATATTGTTGTTCAAGGTGGTACATTTCAAAATCCTGCTGTTCATAGAGCATTTGAAGAATTATTGGGTAAACCTGTGCTCTCTCCAGATATTCCAGGGCTTATGGGTGCTTATGGATCTGCATTAATGGCAAGAGAATTTTATAATCTTAAAAAAGAAGAGCAAGATTATTCTACTTTTATTGGATTTGATAAATTAGGATTTTCACAAAGTTATGAGAAGAAATTTTTAACATGTCATGGTTGTGAAAATGTTTGTACTATTACTAAATTAAAATTTGATAAAAAAAATACATTTTTTACAGGTAATAAATGCGAAAAATATTTTTCAAATAAAGGTGATTACATAGAGCCTGGTATTAGCTTAGCTGATTACAAATATGATTTACTCTTTAATAGAAAAAATAATGAGAATATTACTAAAAAAAGTATCACTTTTGGTATTCCTAGGGCATTAAATATGTACGAAAATTATCCTTTTTGGCATACTCTAATAACAAATCTAGGTTTTGATGTTACTTTATCAAGTAAATCAAGTATGAAATTATACGAAAAGGGACTTGGAACAATTATGGCTGATAATATTTGTTTTCCTGCAAAAGTTACACATGGACATATTTTAAATTTAGTAGATCAAAAAGTAGATAGAATTTTTTATCCAATGGTGATGTATGAAAAACCTGAATTTAAAAAAGCAATAAATACTTTTAATTGTCCTATTGTAACAGGTTATCCTGAAGTTATTACCTCTTCTGTGAATCCAGAAAAAAAATATGGTATTCCTGTTGACAAACCAACAATTTCCTTTAAAGAAAAGAAATTGCTTAGAAAAGGTGCTTATGAATATTTTAAACAATTTGGAGTTAAAAAAAGAGAATTTGATAGGGTTTTTGAGTTGGCAATAAATGAACATAATTCTTATAAATTTAAAGTTAA
>Ga0256842_1000785_pt1 | contig 27417 bp, 28 predicted proteins | sample 4559240metaG_FD_185973 | JGI IMG/M metagenome (GOLD analysis project Ga0256842, IMG submission 185973) | Hydrothermal vent microbial communities from Guaymas Basin, Mexico - 4559-240 | ecosystem: Environmental > Aquatic > Marine > Hydrothermal vents | place: Mexico: Guaymas Basin | collected... | reverse complement strand
TTCCTTTCAAATTTGGCTGGAGTTTTTCAATCTCAACTTTATTAAGAATATTTTTGGTTGGATTTTCTATTTTCGATTTTGCTGTTTTAACATTTTCATCAATAACTTTTCCAAAATTCGTTTTTGAAGTTTTCCCAGATAAATTTTTGCTTGATAAAGATATTTTTTCTTTAGAAATATTTCCGCCTTTTTTCAAATCAATTTTAGCTTCTTGATTTTTTGGAACATTATTTTTTGCTTTTGAATCTGAAACAGCTTTTCCTTTCAAATTTGGATGAGATTTTTCAATCTCAACTTTATTAAGAATATATTTGGTTGGATTTTCTATTTTCGATTTTGCTGTTTTAACATTTTCATCAAAAACTTTTCCAAAATTCGTTTTTGAAGTTTTCCCAGATAAATTTTTGCTTGATAAAGATATTTTTTCTTTAGAAATATTTCCGCCTTTTTTCAAATCAATTTTAGCTTCTTGATTTTTTGGAACAGTATTTTTTGCTTTTGAATCCGAAACAGCTTTTCCTTTCAAATTTGGCTGGGGTTTTTCAATCTCAACTTTATTAAGAATATTTTTGGTTGGATTTTCTATTTTCGATTTTGCTGTTTTAACATTTTCATCAATAACTGTTCTCAAATTCGTTTTTGAGATTTCCCCAGATAGATTTTCGCTTGATAAAGATATTTTTTCTTTAGAAATATTTTCGCCATTTTTCAAATCAATTTTAGCTTCTTGATTTTTGGGAACAATATTTTTTGCCTTTGAATCAGAGACAGCTTTTCCTTTCAAATTTGGATGAGATTTTTTCACTTCAACTTTGTTTTCAACATTTTCTAGAAGATTATTCCCCTGATTTTCTTTGAGAAGAATATTTTCTAATTTAGGATTTGCAATTATTTTCCCTTCCACTAATCCAAAAATCATATTATTATTTTTAAAATCGTTTTTCTTTTTTCTATATTTTTCGGAAACATCTTTTTTCGATGAATTTGCTTTCCCTTTAATTTTAGATAAATCTATATCCAATTCTTCAACATTTTTTTGGAAAAAATCGTGAATGTTTTTACCTATAACCGAATGCTTTATTTCCTTAGAATTGAGAACATTTTTAAATCCTCCAATTAAATTAGAGGATGTTTTCATTGATTTTTTAAGATTTGTTTGTTGAGCAAAAGTAATAATTTTAGCATTCATAATTTCTCCTAATCTGTAATCTTGCTTGCAATTCTAGCCGAAACGTTAATTGGAAATGCTTCCAATACTTTCCCCGCTTTTCGCTGATTCATGCGTTTTAAAACTTCTATTATTTTTTCATCTTTTAAAGATTGCATTTGCTGTGCCACTTTTTCCGGATCCATAGAATCATAAGTTTGAGCTAAATATTTATATGCTTTATCTTTCTTTGCTTGTTCTTCAGAATTTTTACTCTTGGTAATTCCTTTCTTCAATGAGGAAATTTTTTCTTTTTGATCTTGAATAATTTTCTTATTTGTATCTAATTTAGTAGTTAACAATTTATTTTCAGTGGAAAGACTATCAATTTTCTCCTTTGAAACATTAATGAAAAATTTTAAAGTATCAAGTTGAGCATTAATTTTACTTTGTAAATACTTTAGGTCATTATTAGTTATAGTATGAAGAGAGTCAGTGTAAAGACTGTCTGAAACATAATTTTGCAATTTTTCTAATCTTTGATAAGCATCTAATAATGAAAATTTTGGATATTTGATGTTTTTTAAACTGTCGGCAATCATCGCTTTTTTCTTTTTCATCTCTTCTTTTTGTAGATTCTGATTATAGAAATAATAAACCATTCCGTTAGTTAAAACAAAGGATAGAAACGAAATAGCTATAATAATAATTGCTTCTTTTTTCATTATATTTTGCTCCTAATTTTCATTTGAGCAGCAACATCATCCAATTTTGATTGCTCATTTTTTTTCACCTGCTTTTTGAAATATTCTAATTTGTTCTCTTTCAAAATTTCTAAGGCTTTTTTCTCTTTTGCTTTTTCGGCAAGTCTTTCTCTAACCTTCTTTATTTCAGCTTGTAACAAAACTATATCTTGATTCTGATTTTCAATTTCAAATTTTATCGATTCGAGATATTTACTTTGCAAAGTTATTTCATTTGAACTAACTTTTTTCTTCATCATATCATCTTGGAATCGTAGTTCTTTTTCAAATTTATTAGATATCTTTTTCAATTTTTTGTTTTTTATGTTTAAGTCACTTTCTAAAGTAAAAAGCTGTCTCTGGATAATCTTTTTTTCTATTTCTTTTACATCCATTACTTTTTCGAGCGAGAAAGAAAATTTTTTCACATTAACTCCATTTTTTCTTTTATAAAAAGCATTAATTGTGCCAAAGTATTTTTCTATAAAAGTTGTGTTTTAAAATGGTAATTATCAAATAATTGTAAAAATATTTGCGTTATTCTTTGTAATTAAAAATTTCCTTAATCTTATTTAAAGTATCGTCAAATGGCGCTTTTTCACCTATTCCTTGTTGAAGAAAAGAATTAATTTCATTTATTTTATCTATAGCATAATCTATTTTTGGATTAGCACCTTTAGAATATGCTCCAATATTTATCAAATCTTCTGCTTCATGATAAACAGCCAAAGTTTCAATTAATTTACGAGCAATTTTTTTATGCTCATCTGTTACAACCGAATTCATAACCCTTGAAATACTCGAAAGTATATCAATCGCCGGATAATGATTTTTAGCAGCCAATTTTCGAGATAAAACAATATGTCCATCTAAAATAGACCGTGCCGCATCAGCGATAGGTTCATCCATATCATCACCTTCAACCAAAACCGTGTATAATCCGGTAATACTTCCAATATCAGACGTTCCGGCTCTTTCCAACAATTTTGGAAGTTTTGCAAAAACAGAAGGTGTGTAACCTTTCGTAGTGGGAGGTTCACCAACCGCCAAACCAATCTCTCGTAAAGCCATACAAAATCTTGTAACACTATCCATCATTAAAAGAACATTTAATCCTTTATCTCTAAAATATTCAGCAATTGTCGTGGCAACCAAAGCACCTTTAACTCGAGCTAAAGCAGCTTGATCTGAAGTAGCGACAATTACAACAGATCTTTTCAATCCTTCCGGACCTAAATCTGTTTCAATAAAATCTCTTACCTCTCGACCACGCTCTCCTATTAATGCAATGACATTAACATCCGCTTTTGTATTCTGTGCAATCATACCCATAAGAACACTTTTCCCAACTCCACTACCGGCAAAAATACCGGTTCTTTGACCTTTTCCACACGTCAACAATCCGTCAATGGGCTTAATTCCCAATTCCAAATGTTCCGTAATCCTTCTTCTTGTTAATGGATTCGGAGGTGAAGCATATACCGATCTTTTGGAAACAATTTTTGGTGGTTCTTTTCCATCAATTGGATTTCCCAAACCATCCAAAACTCGACCTAATAAATCGTCACCAACACCAACTGCAAAAGGTTCTCTAAAAGTAGATACTTCATTTCCCGGTGCTACTCCGTAAATATCAGTAAGAGGCATTAATAAAGTTTTATCGTGCTTAAATCCTACAACTTCCGCAATATGTTTTTTACCGTCTTTGGTATGAATATAACAAACATCTCCAATAGAAGCAGCAGGTCCATAAGATTCAATAATCAATCCAATGATTTTAGCAATTGTTCCATTTTGTCTAATTGGATTGAGGTTATCCAATATTTTCAAATATTTTTTAAATTCAAAATTGTTTTTCATTTATTTAATAATTTTCTTTGAATTTCATCAAATTGAGTTGAAATATCTCCATCGATAGTTTCGGTTGCAGTTTCAATTCTACAACCACCTAGATCAACATCTTTATCTCCGAGAACTTGGGTATTTTTTGGTAATTCAAATTTAATATTAAGTGTTTTCAAACCGGTTGTAACGGTTTCCCAAGATTCAGGATTAACAAATATTTTAATCTGCTGGTGATCAGTTAACAGAGATAAAGAATTCCTTAATATCTCAAGAACAATTTGCGGGTCAATTTTAAGACTGTCGCCAACAATTTTTTTTGCAATTGATAAGGTTAAATTTAGAATATCCGTTTCATTTTGTTGAACCATTTTCGGATATTTTTCTTTAATTGTCTTGATTAAATTTTGAAAGATATTAATCACATTTTGAATTTGAGCCTGATATTTTGCTTCGGTTTGTAAAACACCTTTTTTAAAGCCATCATCAAAAGATTTTTTTTTCTCATCAGCTATACTATTTTGAAATATCTCTTCTAATTTTGTTTTTTGAATATTTAACAACTCTTCTAAAAAAGAATTCTGGTAAGAATCAAATATATCAACTTTACGAGTATTATCAACTGATTGGTAATCTCTCAATTTAGCTTTCTTAACTCTAAATCCCGGTTTAACTGTAAAATTCTCCATAATTATTCGACGAAGTCTTCCCCACCTTTAGAAAGTTTAACTTCACCCATTTCTTCCATTTTCCTAATCACATCAAGAATTGATTGTTGGGCAACTTCAACATCGTGCAAACGAACAGGTCCTGCAAAATCCATTTCTTCCTGAACAATCGCTGCTGCACGTTCAGACATATTATTGAATATTTTAGCTTTAACTTCATCACCAACACCTTTAAGAGCCAAAGTAAGATCCTTTTGATCAACATCTCGAAGAATTTTTTGAATAGTTCTATCATCAAGATAAATAAGGTCTTCAAAAACAAACATAAGATTTTTAATTTCGGCAGCCAATTTTGGATTTTTTACTGATATTGCTTCCAACATAGTTCGCTCAATTGTTGAGCCTACCATATTGATAATTTCAGCAGCAGATTTTACCCCGCCAAATTGGGAACCTTGTTGTGAGAAATCTATTCTATCTTCCAATACTCTTTCAACTGCATTTATCATTTCAGAGGAAACTCTTTCCATAGAAGCAAATCTAATAATAACATCATTTCTTAATTCTTCCGGTAATTTTGCCAAAACATTAGCAGCTTGACCCGGTTCCAATTGAGTTAAAACCAAAGCAATTGTTTGAGGATGTTCTTTTTGAATAAAAGTTAAAAGTTGTACGGAATCAACCTGTTTAAGTACGTTAAATCCTTTAACTTGCATCAATCTTTCTATTTTTTTAATAATTTCCATAGCTCGAACATCTCCAAGAGCTTCTTGAAGAACCTCTTTAGCATAATCAATACCACCAATGGTTATATATTCTTGAGCTCGAATCATTTGAAAGAATTCTTCAAAAACCGCATCTATTAAATGAGGTTCAACCGCTCCAGTTGTCGCGATACAAGCCGTAATATTTTCAACATCATTTGCCGGTAATAATTTGAAAACTTCCGAGGTTGCATCTTTTCCTAAACCGATAAGCAACATTGCTGTTTTTTGTAATCCTGAGTAGGATTGCAAAATTTCTTCATATCCTTTTTTTTCATTATTTTCTGCCATAACTAAGACCTTTTCTCCAATAGCCAACTTTTAATTAATCTAACAGCAACGTCAGGATTCTCCATGACAAATTTCTTTACTGATTCTTGCAATTGTTGTTTTTCTGTTTGTTCTAATTCTATATCTTTCATAGGTTTAACAGCATAAGATATTTTTCCTTCTCCCATTGGCATACCTTCTTCTCCTTCCGGATAAAATCCTTCCGTAGCTTCTCCCTCAGCCAAAACCGGTCGAACAAGCTCTTCTTCTTCTTCTTCTGCAACAGCGAATATCTTTTTGAATTGTGTTACAAGAACAAAAATTAGAATTATCAAAACAACTAAAACAACACCCTTTTCAGCAAGATTTATCATTTCTTTTTGCTTAATTTCAGATTGTTCTTTTTCTTTTTCCAATTGATATTCACTATCATCAAATTTCATACAATTTAGAACTATTTGATCCCCGCGTTTTGAATCAAATCCAACAGCCGATTTTACCAGGTTTTCTAATTGTGTGATTTCTTGGTTTGATCTCGGCTCATAAGTTTTAATAACTTTGCCCTTTTCTTTTTTAATTTTCAACTTTTGATTAACATTTACCGCAACTGTCAGTCTTTTAATATTTCCTACTTGATTAGTAATATGTTGAACTGTTTTATTTATCTCATAATTAGAAATTATATGTTCATTTGAAGTAGATGTTGAATCTTTTTGATTTGAATCTTTGCTGTTTTCAACCTCTTCTGATCTTACAACCTTACTGGTGGGATCGTATTTTTCTTGAGTACTTTCGATTTTATCAAAATTTAAATCAGCAGTAATTCTAACAACAGAATTTGAAGGTCCGACAATATTATCTAACATTGTTTGAACTTTAGTAGATAAACTCTTTTCAACATTAGATTGCAATTTCATTTGAAAATTCGTCAGTCCGCTTACTGAATCATCATAATTTTCAGTCAAAGTATTTCCATTTTGATCAAGAATAGTAACATCAGAAGCATCCATTCCTTCTATTGCCGATGAAATTAAATTGGCAATTCCCTGAACCTGTTTTGAAGTTAATCGTTTTTTTAATTTCAGAAAAACAGATGCCGTTGGTTTTTTCTGATCTTCTTTAAAAACCTTTTCTTTAGGAAAAACCAAGTGAATCCTGGCAAATTCTATTCCGTTTATAGCTTGAATTGTTCGTTTTAATTCACCTTCCATAGCTCTTTGGTAATCAATATTTTGGACAAAATCTGTCATCCCAAGTGAAGTTTTATCAAATATTTCAAAACCTTTAGAACCGTCGGAAACAAGTCCTTCTGAACTTAATTGAATTCTTAATTTATAAACTTTATCTTTCGGAACCATAATTGCGGATCCACTATTTTCTAATTTATATTTAACATTTTGTTCTTCTAATTTTTTGATTATTTGAGAAGCATCTTTAGAATTAAGATTGCCGAAAAGCATTGCATAATCGACTTTAGCACTCCAAGTGATTAACCAAATTAAAATTGAAAATGTTAAAATAAATAAAGAAACAAGAACTAATTTTTGTCTTAGATCTAATTTCCCGTTAATTTCTTTTATTTTCCCTTGGACACTTTGTAATAAATTATTCATACTTTATTCTCTAAACCGATCCTTTCATTACTTCTCGATAAGCCTCAAGCATTTTATTCCTAATTTCCATAACTAAATCAAAACTTGTATTTGCTTTTTCAACAGCTAACATAACTTGATGCGGATCAATATCATCACCCGCAATTACCTTTTTAATATCTTCATCAGCTTTAATCTGCATATCATTGGCATCTTTAAGATATTGTTTCATTGTATCTTTGAAAGAAGATTTTCCGGTAATTTCGTCCGTTTTTTCATTATTTTTTATTTCTTGGCTCATTTGCCTCATCTGATTTAGAGCATCAATTCTTGGATCAACCATATCTACCTCACTTTAATTAAAGTTTAACGTCTAATTTACTGCCTTTTAATAAGTTTATCGCAGTTTTCCTCTGAAAATTAAGCTTAGATTCATTATTATTTGATCCGAAGATTTCTTTCAAGATTTTTTTTTCGTCAGATGATAAATAATCTAATAACTCATCTTTTTTAGCGTCTCTAATTTGTAAATCTTTTCTTGTTTTATTATTTACTTTTTCTGAATTATCTGTAAAAGAATTTTTCTTTTGATAAAAATGACTAACCTTTTTTTGATAATTTACCGACTGCTTAATTGGAGAATTATAGATTGTTAATGACATTTTTCTATCCTAAATCAATAGTGCTTTTTTAATCATTTCTTTACTGGAATTAATCGCAGTAACATTGGCATCATAACTTCGTGTCGCAGTGATTAGTTCCGTCATTTCTTGAACAATATTAACATTTGGTTTTGCAACATATCCGTTTTTGTCTGCATCCGGATTAGCCGGATCGTAAATCATTCTAAATGGAGATTGATCTTGAACAATTTCAGATACGTGAACTCCGTCGAGATTGGTTTTTGATGGTTCGCGAAACGGCTTATCTTTTTTGTGATTTGGACTGGTTTTTTCCATAGCTAATTTATTATCGAAAAATATTTCCGAGAACTTTTTTCCCTTTTGACCGGAAGCGACCATAGCAATTTTTCTACGATAAGGAGTTCCATCGGGAGTTCTGGTTGTATCAACATTAGCTATATTTTGAGAGATTGTATTAATTCTTGTTCTTTGAGTAGATAATCCACTGGCACTGATGTTCATGCTTGCAAATAATGAATGTAACATTTTTACCTTCCTTTGATACTTGACTGAAGAAGTCTAAATCTTCTTTTTAAAAGATCAGCTGAAATTTGATAGCGTAAATTATTCTCCGCCATTTGTGACATTTCAAAATCTATATCCACGTTATTTATTCCGCTATCATTAACTCTATCATCTCGAAACTTCATTTCAGGTCGAACATTTTCTAATTTTCTTGTTCCAATTTTAATATGCTTAGCATTCGTTTTTTCTGCTGAAATACCGTTTCTATTTACCGCTTTCTTGTATGCTTTTTCAAATGAAACTCTTTCTGCTTTATATCCGGGAGTATTCACATTAGCAATATTATTCGATATTGCTTTTTGACGCATTGAGTATGCATCTAAACTTTTTCCCAAATCCGGGATACTTATTCTGTTGAACAAAAAATCATTTATTTTCATAATCAACCTCCGCAGTCAATAAGGAAGCAATCTTTGTGCCAAAAGTATTTTCAGAAGAAATTTCCTTTTATGAAGTGATTAATCTTTTAAAATCAAAAAGAGATTGTTTCTACATTTTAATCAAAATATTCTGTAGGTAAATATTTTCTATTGAAAAAAATTTGAAAAAGTAAAGCAAGTTCAGATAATAAATATTCCTGATTTGTAAAAATTCATTATTTCTTTTAAATTATTAACCGGAAAATATTTTATGAGCAATGTGTGATTAATAATGATAAAATCGTTGGTGTAAAATTAGCCCAAAAAATGAAATGGCAGTGTTTGGAATACATCTGATTCAGTTGCTCGATATAATGTCCCAAAAGAAAAGGTTTTAAAACTCAAATAGCAAAATTTACTTTATAATATTCTAATCGTCTAAATCAACTTTCAATAGAAAATAAACCCTTAAAAACGTCTTTATAGGTATCAGCAAAATTTGAAAGTGCGTCAAATCCGTTTAACCTTTTTTCACTATTTTTGATATAAACTACTTTTTCGTTTTTATATGATTCGTGCTTTGAATGAGAAATTTTAGGATCGTATTTATTTATGATAATGGAATTTATATGCATTTCTAATTCCCGTATTTTAGAAATCAATCTTATAGATTCAGATAATGATAATATATCCGGGTTTTTTACAATATTTATTAAAACCTTATCGGAAAGAAAAAGTTCTCTCAATATTGAATAGTGGATAATCATTCTATCTAAAGAATTTTTTACTTTATCTGTTTCTATTTCGATTTTGCCAAGTTTAATTTTTGAGATAATTTCTTTCTTTTTATAAATTTCCAGACGCAGTTTTAGCAATTCTTCTAACCAAACATATGTGGTTAAGGGAAGTGAGAATATTTTCAAAGTAAGAGCTGTTGGTGGCATATCAAAGATAATATATTCCACATCAAGATTTTTTTTTAAAACATTTTCAATTGCCAACAACAAAGCATATTCTTCAATTCCCGGAGAATATTTTAATATTTTAAAATATTTATCCAAATTAAATGCTGTTTGATAAGTATAAGTTTCATTAACTTCTTTTTTAACTTGAGCAAGATATTTCTTAATCCAAAAAGATTCATCAACTTCGATAACCGAGAGATAATCATTTATCTTCATCTTCTTTTCTGAAAAATCTTTGTTAAATAAATCTCTTTGGTTATGAGCAGGATCAATTGAAACCAAAAGAGTCTTAATCTTATTATTTGATAAATATATAGCAGAAATCGCGGAACTTGTTGACTTTCCAACCCCGCCTTTTCCAATAAAGAAATGTAGTTTTTGATTCATAATATTTTCCTAATCGATACCTAAAACTCCAAAAAGTTCGCCAATTGCATCATGAGAAATAGCAACCTTATCGAGCATAATGTTTAAATCTTTTTCCATCAGAGGAAGTAATTCCAAAGTAATTTGAATCGGTGGAGAAGGAAAACCAACCAAAGAACCAATTGTAATTAAGGCAAAAATGTTTTCCATTTCTTCCAATTCCCAATCTAAATAATCAGTAGCGTGAGCTCTTAAAGTTGCGTCCCATATTTTGAAAAATTTCTTGAATTTTTTCCTAATATCATCTTTATTCATCATCTTTAATCCTAAATATCTTTTTATCCAACTTTATTCTTTTTTCTGATGGAAATGAATAATAAGCTGCATAAAACCCAAAAATGGCAATAACAAACTCTTGAACTTTTGGTACTTGCATAAAATGTCCAAATAAAACAAAATATAAAGTTGTAAGCGGAACAATAATTTGTAATTGCTCAAATTCAAAAAAACGTGCGTTACTTATTTCTTTAGTATCTCGCATTTTTTTTACTAATAACAATCTATTCCAGATTGGAAAAATAATTCCGGTAAAAGCAGTAAATATAATTAAGGCTGTCCTACCAATTTTATTAATATTAAAAAAACCAAGATAAGTGCCGTAATATTCAACCAAAGAAAAAGCGACAACTAATAAAACGAATGGAACGAAAAGTTGTAAGTATAATTTTAGTAATTTTTTTTGCATATTATTAAAAAAGCTGCGGAAAAATCCGCAGCTCCCTATATTTATTTTTGTCCACTAAGCTGGAAGAATTTCACAAATCCTTCTATTGCAATAACAACTGCTATTAAAATAACAACACTATTAGTTACAATTAGTAGGGATTTCCCTGAATGAATAAAATTCATTTCATTAATTAAAGCTGCCCAAATTGTCATGAAAACCATGAAAATTGCAGGGAATCCGGCAATCATCCATTTTGAGCCACCTTTTGTTTTAAGATATAAAGTTATGATAATCAAAGCTAATGCAGCCAAAGTTTGATTTACCGCCCCAAATAATGGCCATAATGCCAAAGCACCTTTACCGGTTGCACCTGAAGCAAAAGCTAAAGCAGCAGCCGTAAGTACAGCAAATGATGTTGCTAAATATTTGTTTTTGAAAACAGGCATATGAAGATCTACAAATAGTTCGGTTACTACATATCTTTGGATTCTTGTAGCAGTATCGAGTGTTGTTCCGGCAAAAGATGCTACAAACACACCCATAATTGCAATAGCCCATTTTGTAGGAATTCCAATCATAGAAATCATATTAGCGGATCCAATAACAAATGCTCCGATTTTTGATCCTAAACCTTTTGCTGCGACCCATGAAGAATAGTGAGAAGTCCAAGCATTCACTCCTGTTAATATTTTTCCACCATGTTCATAGCCCATTCCAATACCGGCGGAAACAGCTACAATAACCAATGTTGCTAATACACCTTCCATTAACATTGAGCCATAACCGACAAATAATGAATCCGGTTCCAACTTAACTTGTTTGGAAGAAGTTCCCGAAGAAACCAAGGAATGGAAGCCTGAAATCGCTCCACAAGCAATTGTGATAAATAAGAAAGGCCACATACTTGGTGCTTTAGCCGGATGAACTTGTAAAGCCGGAGCAACAATTTGTAATTTTCCTGAAAATGCAGAAACGAAAACACCTAAAACCAATAAAATAATTGCAATAACTAATTCATGAGAATTGATATAATCTCTAGGTTGCAAAAGTGTAATTACAGGCAATACGGATGCGATAAAAGCATAAATCAGCAAAATGATTGTCCAAGCACCTGTCGGTGGAATACCGGCAACAGTAGGTAGTGTAATTGGTAAATATACACCAATAATAATGGTAATATACATTAAGATAATTGCAATAATAGACCAAAAAGTAACGCTTTTGCCTTTTTTATAAACCATATACCCGAGCCACATTGCGATAGGAATTTCAGACCATACCGGTAAAACCGAAGCCGGATACATTTTGAATAGAATTGCAATCACTAATCCGAAAATTGCGATTACAATCCATAATTCCAAAAATACAATTGCGAAAAAAAGGAATCTGGTTCTTGGATTAATATATTTCGCTGTGTATTCGGAAATAGATTTTCCTTTATTTCTCATGGAAATAATAAGAGCTCCAAAGTCATGAACTCCACCCATAATTATACTTCCGAGAAAAACCCAAATTAGAGCCGGTACCCAACCCCAAATAATGGCTATTGCCGGACCTACGATAGGACCTGTACCGGCAATAGAAGTATAATGATGACCAAAAATAATTTCCTTTTTAGTTGGAACAAAATCGATTCCATCTTCAAATTCTTGAGAAGGTGTAATCGCGTCTTTGTCTAACTTAAAAATCTTTTCACCTAAAAATTTTCCATAAAATTTATAGGCAAGAATATAACCAACAAACGTCAAAAGCATGATTAATAAAGCACTCATTTTAGTACTCCTTAATAATAAACTGTTAAAAAAAACAATCCTTATCATTGCGACATTAATTTTCAATCTATTTAACTATATAATTAAAAAAATGTTTTTAGAATAAAGGTGTCAAGAAAATTAAGAAATATAAAAACGAATTTTATGAATATTTGATAAATTAGACACATGTTAATCCAATAAATTAATATGTCCTTTAATAATATTTAGTTTTATTCTCATTATACTTAATAATTTTACGACTCAGTCTATTTTGTTAAAAATGATAAAAATTGTCTTAATGAACATTATCGCTTGAAATTTTAAGCTTTAGGGAAAAAATGATTTATTATTTTTTAATAAAAATAATGAAGTTCGTAAATTGTAAAATATATAAACTAATCACTGCTTATTAAGAATTAATCATAAATAGGTAAAAATAAATCTAATATTTAGCCAAACCCCATTTTTTGGGATTAAGTAGAATAGTATCCAAATTTTGGTAAAATAAAAACCGCTCGACATGAGCGGTTTTTTATTTTGAAATAGTGAATTACTTCAACATCAACATTTTACTGATCTTCGAATAATCCTTAGTTTTTAATTTATAGAAATAAATACCTGAAGCACATTTGTTGTTTTCGTTATTTTTTCCGTTCCAAATAATTTTATGCATTCCTTTATTCATTTTATCATTAATCAAAGATTTAACTTTTTGACCTTTAATATTATAAATATCAAGATTGACCGAAGCATTTTCTTTCAATGAGAATTGAATTGTTGTTTCAGGATTAAATGGATTTGGATAATTTGCATATAATTTTGTACAGGAATTTGCGGCATTATTATCATCATTAAAAGTAATTTGAACATCTATCTCCGGCGAATATTCAGAAACTAAATCACCATTTTTAGAAGCAACTGAGTAATGGTAAATTGACATTGCAGAGATTGGTTCGGGATCGATATATGAATTTAAAATAACATCATCGGCAATAATAATTCCGTTTTTCTTAATTTGATAACCATCAATCTGAGAATTTGGAGAATTCCACATTAAATGCACTAAGTTATTTTCATCAACCGAATAATCTAAATTCGTTGGCGGTACTAACTCACCTTGACAAGAAACCACAAGGTTATCGATTACCCAGCCATTTTGTTGAACATAAAAATCACTTGTAAAAATAAATCTAAATTGTACCATTTCATCGGCATAAGCAGATAAATCGAATTGAGCAATCTGCCAATCGAATGTCCCGGAATAACAAGGTTCGTTAGGCGGAGTAGAAGATGAAACCATTGTATATGGATAACCACCAACCGGAGCTATAGAAGAATAGTTTGTTCCGTCTGTTGAAATTTGAACAAAACAACCATCATAAGCTGTTGTGGAATTATTTGTTTCAGCATCTAATTTATGATAAAAACTTAAGTAAGAATTTTCAGGAATTGTAATTTGCGGAGTTATCAAACTTGCATACATATTACTGGCATATTCACCTGAATCACTTCCACATTTCCAGGCACCACCATCATTATTATCATAATTTTCATTAGTTGTATAATGCCATTGATCTTGATGTCCTGTACCAATAGCTGTATGAGTAAAACCACCATCAGAAGAATTAAAGTTTTGAGCAAAAGCAGAAATATTGAAATTAATTAACTTATTTATTTTATAACCACGTTCAGAATATGTTTTAAGATAAAAAACAAGATTGTCTCCTACTTGAACATTATCTGATAATTGGATATGCAGATCATTCAAAGTAAGTTCTTGGTTATCTGTAAAATTCATAAATAACAAAGTGTCAGGTGAAATTGTAACATTTTCATTATCACAAATTAGTTTAATAGCCAAATAAGATAAATCAAATCCGCTGTTATTAGTAATTTTAATGGAAGGAATCATTTCTTCCCCCGGTTCGATAATACCGTTGTCATTTCCAATACCTTCAACAAAACTTAAATCGTTAAAATTAATTGTAGGAGTGTGAAGAACAATAGTATTTGTATAAGTCCAATTACCTTGATCTGAAAAGAAATTTATTGTAATCGGAATATTTACATTTTCAGGAACTTCTGCGACAGTTGTAACATCAAAGCCATTTTCAGATTGAAGATCTGCATTTGCATCAACATCACCAAACCAAATTGAGTCATTCAAAACACTAACGTAATCAGAGTTTAATTCTAATTTTGCATAAAGATTTTCAACCGGTTGATTACCAACATTATTAGCATCGATTTTAATTGAAGCTGTTTCATTCCAATCCAATTGATTATTAGCTCCATCATCAATAGATAAATTTTGACCGACAATATAACCGGTATCAGTTGGAACAATATCAATGTCAAAAGTTGTATCAAGAATATTGTGCCCGGATGCAACTAAATGTAGAGTACCCACTTCTGAAATAGGATTGTCCAAAAGCATCATACAGTTCCCAAATTCATCAGTAGTTGTAGTAGCTAAAATCTCACCGTTCATTATTGCTGCAACTCTGATATTTTGAGCATATTCATTATTAATAGTAAAAGGAATATTAATAATATGAGTTCCGAGAGGAAAAACAGAAGGTACATCGCCAACTAAAGTTTGAGGTTGATTTGTCCAAATATCAAGAGTAGGATCACCCATCAAAGTATTTTCATAATATGACCACAACAATACCGAAGTCGGAGTTACAAAAGGTGCTGTATCAGTTTTGCTTTTTTGATGAGCATCACCAATTGCAGTAATGTTTTCTGCATAAATGGCATCGTTAAATTCTCTTTGAAGATGTTGAGAAGCGCCGTTTGTGTCTTGACCGCTTCCCCAGCCATATCTTGTATTTCCAATAAAACAAACAGGGCCGTTTGCCAAATCGGTAAGTTTTTCAGAAACAGCATCGTAACTTAAAGTTTGACCTTCAGTTGATCTATTGTCAAAAGAATTACAATAACAACCTTGAGTGTTAATAATATAGTATCCGTGATTAACACCATTATTAGTAAAGTTTCCGTCTGTTACACTATTGTTATAGAATTTCATTACGTAATTTACATTGGCATGCCCTAAATGAAATACTAAGTTTTGACCTGAATTCAACTTGTTGAATAACTGCCCCGCTGACCAATTTGCATCTTTATCATAAAGAGTTTCAACATTTATTTGGTCGGGAATACCGACGGTTGTATAACCCCAATTTGTGGATCCAAGACGAATTTCTTCCATATAATCTTTTCCCCAAGGAGTCCAACCCAAATCTTCACCAACCATCAAACCTTTAGTTAAATCCTCAACCACAGGAGATTGTTGATACATAATTTGTTTATGAACGAAATTTTGAGCTTCCGTTGTAGTTCCTACAGCAGCTCTTCCGACAGCCAATTCTCCGATAAGATCCTTTTCATTCCATTCTCCCCAAAGGTTGTTATTATTGTCATTCCAAGTACCGTCTAAATTGGAATAATACAAATCACAAGCAATATCATCATCAGGATATTGATCAATCATAACAGCAAATCCACGTTCCGGAACTTTATCTGCATCACCGGCTAAAAGTAAATAACTAATGCCATTATTTTGATATTGGTCAATAATGAAATTTCTGATCTTTTCTTGATTATCAGCTCCATCGGAATTTTGATAAATATATTCAGTAGTATAAATTTTTGTTTTTAAACCTAAAGAATTTTTATAATCCGCTAAAACCTGGAATTGATTAACATAATCAGGATAAGCAACTATCAAATAATCATAATTTTCTCTATCTTTGGAAGGAGTAACTTCCGGATAAGAATTAATTTCATCTTTATTTTGTACGAAAGTAGAAAGCATTTTTTTAGTTGCTTCATCACTTCTGTAATTAGCCGTAAGATTTGTTGACTGGTAGTTAACTGAATTTACAACTACTTTAATTTCAGGATAATAAAGAATAGCATTTTCTTTAGGAAGATATTTTATCGGATTTATTACAGCAGTAAAGATTGAGTGTCCTCGATAAAATTCTGTCCTTTGATTTTGAAAGCTTTTTGTTGGATATTGTTTTAAAGAATACACATCAAAATTTGGTCCGGTTTGTTTAATAGCCGAATCGATTTTACTTAACGGATATTGTTGTTGAATCGGGTAAACAGGAGCCTCAAGTTTGATTTTAATTGGTTCACCTTTAATTGTTTTAATATTTCCTTTTGTTTGGTAAGGTAACAAAAGTGAAAGTCCGAATGCCGGTAAAGCCGGATCTCCGGGATTTCCGAAAAGACTTGTATTTGGCATTGTAATGTGAGCATAACCATCAACATAAGATATTGTTGGTTGTGGAAACGTGTAAGTTTGAGCTTCTATTTTAGCAAATAGTGAAATAGAAATTAACAAAAAAATTGTTAGAATAAGTGTTATCTTCTTCATTTTCTCTCCTTTTTATTTTATACTTTAATCTTATTTATGCAATAATCATTCCTGAAATTTATAAATCTTTCATAGATAGATAATTATAAGAATCTTCTGTTTCTTTTGCTAACCATGAATATTTACTTTCACCAATAAAAATTGTGTGATCACCTGTTTTTATCTGGGAAACGTATTTACATTCAAAAGCAACAAATGAATTTTTTATGATTGGAACTCGCTTAAATCGTCCATAAAAATAATCAATATCAAATTCAACAAATTTATTTACATCTTTTCCTGAGGAAGTTGCACAAGCCAATAATTCGTTCTTTAATTCTTTTTTAGGAATACAAATATTAAATTCGTCAGCTTCTTGTAAACAAAGATAAGAATATCGTGAATGTCCAATTGAAATAGCAAACATGGGCGGTTTTAGCGAAGTTTGAGTAAACCATTGAACGGGAATTATATTCCATTCTTCCGAGTCATGCTTTATTACAACAACCATTGCAACTACGTCATTTTTTGAAATTAACGATTTTGCACTTTTAAAATCTACTCTTTTCATATTCCTCTCCGGTTTGCAAATAAATCTATTTTTTGAAATTATTAATTGAAGTTATTCTTTTCTACAGATTCCTTGATTACTGAAAAAAAGTTATTAACATCTTCTTCTGAAGTATCAAAAGTAGCCATAAATCTAACTTCTGATTTATCTTCGTCCCAATAATAAAAGAAATATTTTTTTAAAGCATCTTCAATAACTTCTTTTGGTACAATGGCAAAAATTCCATTAGATTGAACTTTCTGAGTTATTTTAATACAATTTAAACTTTCTAATTTTTCCAATAATTTTTTAGCCATATTATTCGCATTCTCGGCATTTTTCTTCCAAAGATTATCTGTTAATAATTCTTCAAATTGAACAGCTATAAATCTCATTTTGGAATGCAATTGAGCACTTTGTTTTCGATAATATTTATAATTTATCGAAAGTTTAGGATTAAAGAAAATCACGGTTTCCCCAAACATTGCTCCATTTTTTGTTCCGCCGAACGATAGAATATCAATACCGACATCAGCAGTAATTTCTTTGAGATTTTTACCGAGATAAACGGCAGCATTAGAAATTCTTGCTCCGTCCATATGAACAATTAAGTTGTTGCTGTGAGCGTAATCAGTAATTGATTTCAATTCTTCGGCAGAATAGACTGTACCTAGTTCTGTCGTTTGAGTTAACGAAATTACTTTTGGTTGAGAATGGTGTTCATCGCCGAGCCCGTGCATTACAGATTTGATTTTTTCAATTGTTAATTTACCGTCTTTCGTCGGAATATAAATTATTTTCGAACCGGATAAATTTTCTAAAGAACCGCATTCATCAACATTAATGTGAGAAGATTCGGTAGTAATTACACTTTGAAAAGATTGAAGCACAGAATTTAAAGCAGTTACATTTGCACCGGTGCCATTATAAACAAAAAATACTTCTATATTTTTTCCAAAAACTTCTTTGAACTTTTCAATTGCTTTTTCCGTATAGATATCATCACCATAACCAATCACATGTTCAAAATTCGCTTCAGCCAATCTTTTCATTATTTTTGGATGAACACCTGCATTATTATCACTGGCAAAGTTTTTCATTGTAACCCCCAAATTAAAAAAAAGATGAATCCTGAGATTCATCTTTAATAAAATTATTTCATTTCAATTGTAAATTTTTGATGTAAATCATTAACTTTATTTGAATATATTTCATGTTGTTTTGCTGTAGTTAATTCATTTTGAATAGTTTCTTTAACGTCTTCAAATTTTCTTTCTTCAGCTTTTTTTAATTGATTTAATCTTATAAGGTGATAGCCAAATTGAGTTTTTACAGGTTTTGAAATTTCTTTTTCAGTCATATTAAAAGCTGCTTCTTCAAATTCCGGTACCATTTTACCTCTTGGAAAAGAACCTAAATTTCCACCGTTTTCTTTAGATGGACATTTTGAATATTTTTTAGCAGCATCTTCAAATGAAATTTTTCCATCCGAAATTTCTTTATGAATATTATTACATTCTTCTTCAGATTCTACTAAAATATGACTGGTATTAGCTTCTTCAGCTGTAACATATTTTGCCTTATTTTCTTCAAAGTATTTTTTCATTTCTTCTTCGCTAACTGCTACAGAACCCATTAATCTACTGATATTTAATTGTGTAAGAATAACGTCTTTCATTTTTTCCAATTCATTTTTAAATTCTTCAGTTTGTTCTAATTGATTAAGTTTCGCATCAGCTAAAAATAATTCTTGATTAATTAATTCATCAAGTATTCTTTTTTGACCTTCCGGATTTTGAAATTGAGGTGCTTGTTGAGGTCCTAATCTATGAATGAAAATATTCACATCATTTTGTGTTATTTTTTGTCCTTCTACTATTGCTAAGATTTTGTTTTCCATTTATTCTCCCGAATTATTTTTTGTCAGAAAATATTATGCTTGATATGTGTCAAAAGGAATTTATCCAAGATTAAGCAATATTTATTTTTAACTGCTGTGCTTTTAAAACTCGACGGTTTCCAAAACATTGAACGTTTATCGTGTTTTAGAGATTGAAAGAGAATACTCCACCAACTTTTCCGTAAACATAATATTGTAAAAAAGGACACCTATTATTTTAAAAGACCATTATTTTTTAGATTTAAGGGAAATTGAAATGATTATTTTGTTCAAAAATTAAAACTTTTGTTCTATTCTTTTCTTGACTGATATTCGGCATTTTATTAAAGATTTTAAAATTTACCGGAATATTTTTGGAGGAATTAATGAAGTGGTATCTAAAAGTCATGAAACATTATTCTGATTTTAACGGAAGAGCGAGCCGAGAAGAATATTGGATGTTTGTGTTGTTCAATTTTCTTATTTCACTATTGTTCTTTTTGATTGATATTCTTTTGGGGACAATGAATAATATCCTATTTGTAGGTATTCTTTCATCATTTTATTCTATTGGCGTGATGGTTCCAAGTTGGGCTGTTACTGTTAGAAGATTGCACGATGTTGGAAAAAGCGGTTTTTTTATTTTGATTGAATTTGTTCCTATTATCGGTTCTTTTTGGCTACTTCTTACCCTAATTAAGAATGGCGATGAGGGTTCAAATATTTATGGAGAAAATCCAAACAATTATGAAATTATTACAGAAAATGATTATGCCTAAAATTTAATAGAAAAAAACTTCCGAAAATTTCGGAAGTTTTAAACTAATTACTCATCAAGAAATTTTTGCAAAGTTGTGATTAATTTCCTCGCTTGATCCGGACTCGAAATATTGAACTTAGATTTTTGTTGATACTCGCCATTTAATTTTCGGTAACGTCTAATTGTATATTTTATTTTTCCGTATTCTTCATTTTTGGGACTCCAATCCTGATATTTAAAAACAATAGTAGTCCAAGCACCTTTAGAAAGAATCTCTTTATCCAATTCCTTTACCAACAAAACGTCACCTTCTTCATAATTAATTGTTATGTCGTCAATTGATTCAAACATATTTACATCCTTAATATTTTTTGTCATTATTTTGATTAGGAATATTTTGAAAACAAAAAAATATATTTTAAAAAAAAAATAACGATTTATTTTCCATTTTACCGGAAATGTAAATATTTTATTAACAGATTTTCCATGAGAAAAATAGTTATATTTCAGAATTATCAACAACAAGATTTAATAAAATTTATAATTAAGAAATTTTTTTGATTCAAGGCAAATAAATTTGTATATTTTGTAAATTTGACTTTTTTTTATCGTACAAGAAATAAATATTTCAAAGATAAATTGTAAAGTTTTTTATGACAATTCCGAAATTCCACTCTCTAGCGAAGCAAAAATATAATTTCTTAAAAGTTATATTTCACCATATATAGACAAGTTAGAAATAGTTTCAACGAAAGTTATTGGAAAATATATATTGAAAAAAGAAAAGTATTTTATGAAAATAGGACACAAAGATTACACCAAAGCTACATTTTATTTTGCAATAAATAATTTTTACTTGTAAGAATTAGCACTTACTAAAAAATGGCACAAATTATTTTTTAGAGGTATATTAATGGAAAATTTAGCTACGATAATTTTAGCTGCCGGTAAAGGGACAAGGATGAAATCAAAATATCCTAAAGTAACTTTTAAGCTTGCAGACAAATCATTTATTGAACGAGTTGTAGATACAGCCAAAGAAACAGGATCAGATAATATTGTTGTTGTTGTAGGATATAAAAAAGATGCTGTAATTGCTTCTATCCCTTCAAAAGAAAATGTTAGTTTTGTTGAGCAAGTTGAGCAAAATGGAACCGGTCATGCTGTGATGGTTGCTGAAGAAATTCTCAAAGATTTTAAAGGGAATGTTATGATTCTTAGCGGAGATGTGCCATTATTGAGTTCAGATACTTTGAAGAAGATGCTTGCCGGTCATAATAAATCAAATTCAGCTTGCACGGTTTTGACAGCAGTTTTAGATGATGCTGCTCATTACGGAAGAATTGTGCGAAATTCGGATGACTCTGTTCAAAAAATTGTTGAATTTAAAGATGCTTCCAAATTAGAAAGAGAAATAAAAGAAATTAATACCGGTATCTATTGCTATAAATCCGAGGCTCTTTTTTCTTCATTAAAAAAAATTACAAATAACAACAAACAGAACGAATATTACCTCACTGATACTTTAGAAATTCTTCAGAAAAATAATGAAAAGATTAACGCTGTAATTTTAGACAACCCAATCGAAGCTGCGGGAGTTAATTCTCCAAAACAATTATCGGAATTAGAAAGTGTATTTTACGCAAATATTAAAGACAAATGGTTAGATAACGGAGTTGTTATTGAAAATCCGAATAGTGTTATAATCGGTGAAAATGTACAAATAGAAAAGGATGTAATAATCAAAGCAAATTCTACAATTCTGGGAGATTCCTTTATTGGCGAAGATTCTTTTATCGGTCATAATTCTTTAATAAATAATTCCAGATTAGGAAAATCATCATTTTTAGAAGGATTTAACATTGTTAAAAATTATTCTGACGAAGAAAAATTATCATTAAAATTTACAGAGCTTAAGATTCATGAATAACGATATCTTATATTCTCCGTGGAGAATTGATTATATTTTATCAAACAAAGATAAAAAATGTATTTTTTGTAATAAACCAAAAAAAAATAATGATGAAGAAAATCTAATTTTGTTTAGAAGTAAAACATGCTTTGTTATTATGAATAGATATCCATATAATAACGGTCATTTGTTGATTGTTCCTTTTCGTCATGTTTCCAAATTGAATGATCTTAATTCTGAAGAAATTTCCGATTTATTTGGAACCGTTCAACTTTGCGAAAAAGTTATTGAAGAGATATATCATTGCGACGGTATAAATATGGGAATGAATTTAGGAAAAGCTGCCGGTGCCGGAATTGATGACCATCTTCACGTTCACCTTTTACCACGTTGGAATGGAGATTCTAATTTTATGACAACTATCGGCGCAACAAGAGTTTTGCCCGAAAGTTTTGAAAGTTCGTATAAAAAATTAAAACAGGCTTTTGATAAAGAAGAAATATAAATGTCACCAACAAAATTGAAAATTAGTTTTTTTTCATTTTTAGCTTTTATTTTGGCATTATTCGTTTATTTTCTGGTAACATTTACGAATACTGAGTATAAAAAAAAAGATGATTTAGTAGAAAATCTGCCATCGATAAGTGTGATTGTTATGAATGGATGCGGAATTAACCGTGCTGCTTTACGTTTTAGAGACTTTTTAATTTCTAAAAATATCAATGCTAAAATTTACGGACAAGGAAATACGCGACATCGAATATATAACAAAACTATAATTGCTGTCAAAAAAAAGAATGAAAAAAAATTAAAAGAATTTATAGAATTAACAGGAATAAAACGATGGTTCTACGCCGAGAATAAAAATTCTGACGTTGATTTTAAGATTTTAATTGGAAATGATTTTGAAAAATATTTAAAATAGGGGAGAAAAATGGAAAATAATTTAATCAATATGATTAAGGAATGGATTGAAATTAAGAAAGGTTTTAACATTAGGATTTATGATGTTAAAGAAAGAGTTTCTTATACCGATACGGTAATTGTTTGTGAGGGTGATAACAATCTTCATATCAGAGCAATAGCGGATAATATCATTAAAGAAGCAAAGAAAAATAGCATAAATATCTTTAGTAAAGAAGGTATTGATAACGCAAAATGGATTTTATTGGATCTCTCAGATGTGATTATTCACATATTTGATACAAATACCAGGAAATATTATAAATTGGATGAGTTGTTAGCATTAAATCAGGAAAAAGGAGAATAGCAAATATGGTGAAATTAAAAATTTATAAAAAAATAATTTCGGTTTTAGATGATCTAGGCTTTGAATATAATGATTCATTTTCGATAGAACTTCCCAATAATAAAAAATTTGGCGATTATTCTTCAAATGTGGCGATGGTTAATTCCAAAAACAGCAAAATGAATCCTCGAAAACTTGCTGAAACTATGAAAAAACGTTTAGAAAAGAATGATATCTTTTCAGAAGTTACTATCGCAGGTCCCGGATTTCTTAATTTCAAAATATCTCATCGCCTTTTCCAAAAAGCTTTATACGATATTGAAAAACAAAAAGAACATTACGGTCGAACTGATTATGGAAAAGGTAAAAAAATTTTAATAGAATTTATCAGTGCAAATCCAACCGGTCCATTAAATATTGTCAGTGCCAGAGCTGCTTCTTATGGTGATACTCTTTATAGAATTATGAAATATACAGGATATCAACCTATGCGAGAATTCTATATTAATGACGCCGGAAATCAGGTTGATATTTTAGCAGAATCTTTAGAATTGCGATATCGAGAAAAACTCGGTGAATCTATCGGAGAATTTCCGCTCGATGCTTACCACGGTGATTATCTTAAAGATTTAGCTCAAGAATTAGTTGATGCCGAAGGTAGCAAATTAATCCATTTTTCTGAAAAAGGACGCTTATCGAAATTGAAAAATTTTGCTTTGACCAGAATGCACGAAATTCAAACCAATAGCTTGGATAAATTCGGTGTGAAAATTGATAGCTGGATTTCTGAAAAAACTTTAAGAAAACAAGGTATTGTTGAAGAAGTTATGAGCTATTTAACCGAAGCAAACGTTACTTATGAAAAAGATGAGGCAATTTGGTTTGAATCTTCAAAAATTGGTGATGAAAAAGATCGTGTTTTGATGAAAGCGGATGGAACTTTTACTTATTTCGTGCCTGATATTGGTTATCATATTACAAAATTCCAACGCGGTTTTGAAAAATTGATAGATGTTTTAGGACCGGATCACCATGGATATATTGCCAGATTAAAGGCATCTATTGAAGCATTAAAATATGATTCTTCTAAACTGGATATAGTAATTCTACAACAAGTTAACCTTTTCGAAAATGGCGAACAAGTTAAGATGTCAAAGAGATCAGGTAAATTTATCACCATGGATGAATTGATTGCAGATGTCGGTAAAGATGCTGCTCGTTATTTCTTCATTAGCAGAAAATCAAGTTCTCATCTTAATTTTGATTTGGAGTTAGCTAGAAAAAAATCTGCTGAAAATCCGGTTTATTATATTCAATATGCTTATGCAAGAATTTCAAGTATCCTGAAAAAAGCTAAAAAAGAAAAAATTAAAATTGGCAAAATATCACTTTCTGTTTTGGAAGGATTAAATAATGATGATGAAATAGAGATTATTAAAAAAATGTTAGAATTACCAAATCTTTTGAATTCAATCTCGGAATCTTTGGAGCCAAGTCGTTTAGCAACTTATGTTTACGAATTGGCAGCAGAATTTCATAAATATTATCAAAAATATTCAATCATTGATTCAGAAAATATTGAACTTTCAAAATCACGTTTAGCCTTCATTACTATTATTCAAAGAGTTATTAAAATTTGTCTTAATTTAATGGCGATTTCTACTCCTGAAAAAATGTAAAAATGAAGATTCTCATAATCTCCGATTCACATAATAATCAAAAATTGTTAAGAAAACAAATGACTTTGGATGTAAATTACGAGGTAGTTTTTCATCTTGGAGATTATTTTGGAGATTTAGATGAAAATTATGATCTAATTGAAAATAAAAAATATTATCATGTTCCGGGAATTATAACTCTTGATTATCTTTCTCGGAACAAATTTCCTTGGATAAAATTCGAACTTGAAGGTTGGAAGTTTCTGCTCGTTCATGACAGAAATAACGTTCCAAATGACTTGGAAGATGTTAATATTGTCTGTTTTGGACATACTCATAAACCTGAATTATATAAAGAGCAAAACACTATTTTTATAAATCCCGGTCATTCAAAAAAGACTTATGATCGCGGATTTACAGCTTCTCATATAATGTTGGATTTATCTCCTAAAGAAGCGATTGTTGAATTTTTAACTTATGAAGGCGATGTTTTTAATAGGATAAATGTTACTAAATAATTCCGTTTTGTTTTTGTTAAACTCATTTCCAATAGTTAGATTAAAAATATTTTTATACGGTTTGGTTTTTGTTATCTCTTTATTCATTCTTATGAAAATCCTCTCAGAGAAAAATCATTTTTCAAAAAACATTACTTTACCTCCCGAAACTTGGTTTTATTCCAAATTGGTCGATATTGAATTAGGTACAGAAAAACAGAAAAAAATTTTACCTTTTTTCCTCAAATATGTTTCTCTAAAATATCAAATAAATCCTCTCGATAAATCTAATTTTGATCAAAAAATTGATAAAGTTGATGAAGATAATCGGGTGCGTGGTTTTTTAAAAGGATACTTTGAAGAATTGTTAGATTTGGAAAAAAATAATTTTGTCGGAACAATTGAATATATTAAAGAAACAAAAATGAATTTTAATCGCGTAGATTTATCGGACTGGTTAAAAGAATACGATAGGAATAAAAAAAATAATTGCTAAAAAAAAAGCGACCGAAGCCGCTTAAATATCTTTGATTAATTTACCATTTTACTTCATCTCTTAAAATTGGCATGGTCATACATCGACCTCCGCCACCTCCGCGAGGAAGATCAGCACCGGAAATTGCAATAGCATATCGATCATAATCGTTAAGATTTATTTTACCGCTAAGAATATCTTTTGCTTCAAGTCTTGGCATTTTGGCAACTTTGGCTAATTCTTCAAAAGTCCTGATATTTCTGCCATAACCAACAACTTTACCGGGAGCCATTGTGAAATAATTTGCTCCGGCCATCCACTGTTCTCTTTTTTGATAAAGAAGATTGGGACCACCGCACAAAACAGGTTCCAATTCGATACCAACTGTTTTTAGACCTTCAATAATATTTAATTCACGATTATATTTATCTTCATCACCTGTTAAATCAATATGAACAACACCATTTTGTTTTTTCAAAATAATCGGTTCGTAAACAACAGCGTAATGCTTATCAACCATTGTAAAAGTCATATCAAGATGAATCATTGAACGTTCTTTGGGTAAAATAATCGTGAAAATATGTTTTACTTTACCTGCTTTTCGAAGATTTTTTATCAATAAATCAATAGCTTGAGGATTAGTTCTTTCACTTAAACCGATGGCGAGAACATCTTCTCTAATAATTAAAACGTCTCCACCTTCAATTGTCGGTGAATTGTCGTAATTTTGAGTTCCGTCAAAGTAAAAATTATTTGGCTGAAATTCTTTGTGATTTTGGAAAATATGTTTCATTATGATAGATTCCGCAGATCTAATTCTATTTGCCATTGAGCCGGTGATAACACTATTATTAACAACCATTGCACAATCACGAGTATAAAACAAGTTTGGAAGTGGTGGAATCTCATATTTTTTGTCGCTTAAATACGTAGTTAGAGAATCACGTTTAAGTTCAATTCCCGTAATAAGTTTTGATGATAAATTTTCAGGTGATAGTTTCATTAAATCTTCAATTACATTTGGCGAAGCATTCATAGATTGTATCAAATCTTTAATAAGATTTTCTTTTATTTTTTCATCGGTAATTACGTCTTTTAGTAAATTTGTAACTTCAAAAGTCTTTGTATGTAAATTTAAAATGTTAACCAATTCATCATGTTCTGAAACAGATACATTCAAATCTAGTATGTCATCATATAATAAACTTTGGGCAGTTGATGGTGTCATATTCTCTATTTCAAAACCCGGTTTGTGGATAATAACTTTTTGAATTTTTCCAATTTCTGAATTAATTCTTATAGCTCCCATAAATTCTCCTGAGTATTTTTTAAACACAACTTAAATATATACCTCCGGTGTCAATGATTTTGATAAAACTCCGGCATCCCCCCGAAATTTCACAAAATAGGATAAACCTCTTCTTTCCGTTAAAACTTCTTTAGCGATAATGTGTTATTTAATTTACTTTCTTGTCATTCTCATTATGATGAATCAGAACGAATCTCAATGTATGCTTTGTAAAAGTAGGTCTTATTTTTCTTTTCATCCCCTAAACATTCTTAAACATCCTAACCGTCCAAAATTCAGGAAACCACTATTCAGAATGTCCGATCTGAAAATAAGCAATTTATACCGGGTTTTAAAATATTTAAAGAATGC
>Ga0256842_1000784_pt1 | contig 27463 bp, 20 predicted proteins | sample 4559240metaG_FD_185973 | JGI IMG/M metagenome (GOLD analysis project Ga0256842, IMG submission 185973) | Hydrothermal vent microbial communities from Guaymas Basin, Mexico - 4559-240 | ecosystem: Environmental > Aquatic > Marine > Hydrothermal vents | place: Mexico: Guaymas Basin | collected... | reverse complement strand
TGAAAATTAGTTTTGTCAAAATGTCATAATTTAGCTAATGGCATAAGCTTTGATTTATACTGCATTCGAATTAGAATATTAACAAAACAATTTATATCATGCAAAAGGGTAAAATTAATGTGCAAACCGAGAATATTTTTCCGGTAATTAAAAAATTCCTTTATTCCGATCACGAAATATTTCTTCGTGAATTAATCTCTAATGCTACTGATGCCACTGAAAAATTAAAGGCTTTAGTGCGTTCAGGAAAAGCTGATGTTGAACTTGGCGACCTTACTATTAAGGTAGAATTAGACCAAAAAGCTAAAACCTTGAAAATTATTGATAGAGGTATTGGTATGACAGCAGAAGAGGTAGATAAGTATATCAATCAGATTGCTTTTTCGAGTGCAGAGGAATTTGTAGAGAAGTTTAAAGATATTGATAATGCAAATATAATCGGACATTTTGGCTTAGGATTTTATTCTGCTTTTATGGTATCTGATCGTGTTGAACTTATTACCAAAACATATAAAAAAGGTCCTGGTACTAAAGCTGTAAAATGGGAATGCGATGGAAGTCCTGATTATTCTATTGTAGAGATGAAGTCTAGGGATAGAGGAACAGAAGTTATTCTTCATATTTCTGATGATTCTAGTGAATTCCTTGAAGAGTCTAGAATATTAGGTATTTTAAATAAATATTGTAAGTTCTTACCGGTTCAAATTGAGTTTGGGGAAGAGACTACTTTCGAAGAAGTTGAGGGTAAAAAAGATAAAGACGGTAATCCTGAAACAAAAGAAGTTAAAAAGCCTCGTATTATTAATAATACTGAGCCTTTGTGGAAAAAATCTCCATCTGACTTGAAAGAAGAGGATTATGAGAAATTCTATCGTGAGTTATATCCAACACAATTTGAAAAACCTTTGTTTCAAATTCATTTGAATGTTGATTATCCTTTCAATTTAACAGGAATTTTATATTTTCCTAAAGTTAAAAAGAATGTAGAAGTACAAAAAGATAAGATTCAATTATATAGTAATCAAGTGTTTATTACTGATTCAGTAGAAAATATAGTTCCTGATTTCTTAACATTATTACATGGAGTTATTGATTCTCCGGATATTCCTCTAAATGTATCACGTTCTTACTTACAAAGTGATCATAATGTGAAGAAAATTTCTAATCATATTAGTAAAAAAGTTGCTGATAAGTTAGAAGAATTGTTTAAGAATGATCGTGAAAGCTTTGAATCAAAATGGGACGACATTAAAGTATTTATAGAATATGGAATGCTTAGTGATGAGAAATTTTATGATAGGGCTAAGAAGTTTAATTTAGTTAAGAATTCTGAAGGTAAATACTATACTCTTGACGAATATCGTGAACTTATCAAGGCTAACCAAACTGATAAAGATGATATCCAAATTGCTCTTTATGCTAATGATGTTGAGGAGCAATACTCTTACATCGAAAAGGCAAAAGAAAGAGGTTATGATGTTTTAGTAATGGATGGCATTCTTGATAATCATTATGTAGATTTATTGGAGCGTAAGTTGGAGAAAATACGTTTTGTTCGTGTTGATGCTGAAAGTATTGATAAACTTATTGTAAAAGGTGATGAACAAGTTTCTAAATTAACGGAGGAACAACAAAATGAATTAAAACCTATCTTTGAAAAAGGTTTGGACAATAAATCTTTCACAGTTCAATTTGAGAGCCTTAGTGAGACAGAAGATCCTGTGCTTATTACTCAACCTGAGTTTATGCGCCGTATGAAAGATATGCAAGCAATGGGTGGTGGTCAAATGGCATTTATGGGCGATATGCCTGATTCATATAATGTGGTTGTAAATTCCAATCACCCAATGATTTCTGAACTTATTGATGATAAGGATGATGAGCATAAAGAAAAGATTGCCAAGCAATTGGTGGACCTAGCTAAAATATCTCAAGGTTTATTAAAAGGTAAAGATTTAGCAGATTTCGTTAAGAGAAGTGTTGAGATTATAAAGTAGATTTAATAGGTGCAATTTTATTTTAAGAGCAGTACATTTTTGTGCTGCTCTTTTTTTAACCCGGAATATTCACAAATATTCCTGACGATTAAGTAAAATTGTGAGAGAAGCTTATATTTAATTGAGGTTGATAAATTTGTATGTTTTTCAAATATACATATTTGAGTTTTTCTAAATCAGCCTTTCCTAAACTTGTTTTGGGATGGTTTTTCCGCATTGTACCTCGCTCTATTCATTGCTTATTCATACAATTCGCTTTGCTTTTGAATGAATAATGCGGGTTTAATTATACATTTTTGTCATATTTATATTCAAATAAATTCTAAATAAGCCTATATAATATTTATATATTTCTATTTTTACTTTGATAAAAATTTGATATAGTTTGGAATAAGTTTGTAGTGTTATTTATATTGTTATTCGTATAACATTATTTTTAGATTTTATACTTTTATACAAATTATAAATAACGCAATTATGAGAATTCAACGATTAGGCATAAAAGAAGGCAATGTTTTGCAAGCTAAAACAGAGAAATCTAAGGACTCCTCAATTGATTTAACAAAAATAGATGAATTACTACAAAAATATAAAGACAAAGCTGGCAATTTAATTCCTGTCTTACAAGGCGTTCAGAATATTTATGGATATATTCCCAGAGAGGCTTTTCTTAAAATAAATCATGAATTAGGATTAGAGTTGGCTAGTATGTATGGAGTAGCTACATTTTATAGCCAGTTTAGACTAAATCCTGTAGGTAAATATATAATCAAAGTATGTCATGGAACAGCCTGTCATGTGCAGAATGCTAGTAAGATTACCAACACTTTAATGGAGCTATTAAATGTTAATGATGGGGAAACTACTGATGATAAGCTGTTTACTTTGGAATCTGTTGCTTGTTTGGGCTGTTGTTCTCTTGCTCCTGTAATGATGATAGGTAATGATACCTACGGAAAGTTGAATGGTAAAAGTGCAAAAAAAGTTATTAATGATATTAAGTTAGCAGAAAAAAATAAGTCTACAGACAACTGATACATCCAAAAATAGATATTGATGAAAAAGCAAATAATAGTAGGACTTGGAAGCTGTGGTATTGCTGCAGGAGCATCTAAAGTTTATAACAAGATAAGCCAGATTATAGAATTAGGAAATCTTGATGTAGAGCTAAAGCAAACTAGTTGTATTGGAATGTGTTATAAGGAGCCGCTAGTAGAAATTATCGACGATTCAGGCAGATATTTATATGGAGATATTACAGAAGACAAGGTTAATTATTTGATTGATAAACATATTGAACACGAGGAGCCTATCAAAGACTTAATAGTAGATTCTGATTTGTTTGAAGGTAGTGAACATGAATATTTTGAAGGACAAGTTAAAATCGCACTTCGTAACTGTGGTTTTATGGACCCTGAATCTATAGAAGAGGCTATGCAGAGAAAAGCTTATCAAGCTATAGAGAAAATTGCTACTGATAATATTTCAAGGGATGAAGTTATTCAATATGTTCTAGATTCAGGTATAAGAGGACGTGGTGGTGGAGGTTTTTCCACCGGAATGAAATGGCGTTTTGCTAAGAACAACGAAAGTGATATTAAATATATTATTTGTAATGCTGATGAAGGAGACCCGGGTGCCTTTATGGATAGGTCGCTTTTAGAGGGAGATCCTCATGCTGTTATTGAGGGTATGATAATCGGCGCTTATGCTATTAAGGCTATTAGTGGTTTTATTTATTGTAGAGCAGAATATCCACTGGCGATTAAGAGGTTGAATATTGCTTTGCAGCAAGCCAGAGATAATGGTTTTTTAGGAAATAATATCTTAGGTATTGAAGGTTTTAATTTAGATATTTTTGTAAAAGAAGGTGCAGGTGCATTTGTTTGTGGAGAAGAAACGGCACTTATAGCATCTGTCGAGGGTGATAGGGGAATGCCTCGTAAGCGTCCTCCATTTCCTGCAGAACAAGGTCTTTGGAAAAAACCTACCAATATTAATAATGTGGAAACCTTTGCAAATATTCCTTATATTATCTTAAATGGTCCTAATTCGTACAATAAATATGGTACAGAAAAGAGTAAAGGTACTAAAGTGTTTGCTCTCACAGGAAAAATAAAACATGGGGGATTAGTTGAGGTGCCTATGGGAATTAGCATTAGAGAAGTAATTTTTGGACTTGGTGGCGGAATACAAGATGATAAAAAGTTTAAGGCAGTTCAATTGGGTGGACCTTCTGGTGGATGTATCCCTGAGCATTTAATAGATATTCCTATTGATTACGACTCAGTGAATTCCACAGGTGCTATTATGGGTTCAGGAGGAATGGTTGTTATGGATGAAACTACTTGTATGGTTGATATGGCAAAGTTTTTCTTGGACTTTACTCAAGAAGAAAGTTGTGGTAAATGTACTTTCTGTAGACTAGGAACAAAGAGGATGCTTGAGATTTTAACGAGAATTACTGAAGGCAATGGTAGAGAAGGTGATATTGAGTTGTTGGAAGAATTGGCAGTGCAAATCAAAGATGGTAGTCTTTGTGGCTTAGGACAATCAGCTCCTAATCCAGTTCTTACTACTCTTAAATATTTTAGAAATGAATATGAAGCCCATATTTATGACAAAAAATGTCCTGCTAAACATTGTAAGTTACTTCTTACTTATGAGATTATTCCAGAAGCTTGTACCGGTTGTACAGTTTGTGCTGTTAAATGTCCTACCAATACAATTATAGGAGAAAGAAAACAAGTTCATTTTATTGAACAAGATGGTTGTATTCACTGTGGTGAATGCTTTGATAAATGTAATTTTGATGCTATAAAAGTATATTAATTGAAACTGAAATCTTTTGAAATGAACAATAAAGTTAATATAATATTGAATGGTGAACATATTACTGCTAATGAGGGTGATTATGTTCTTAAAGTAGCAAAAGAGAATAATTTTGAAATTCCAACTCTTTGCAATGATCCTCGATTAGAGCCATTTTCATCTTGTTTTGTTTGTGTTGTGGAAATTGAGAATATGCGAGGTTTGCAGCCATCTTGTTCTACACGAGTGCAAGAAGGGATGGTTATTCATACTGATAATGAAAAGGTCAGAAAATCAAGGCAGTCTGCTCTTGAACTGATAATGAGTAATCATTATGCTGATTGTGTTGCTCCATGTACCCAAACATGTCCTGCTAACGTTGATGTTCAAGGATACATCTCTCTTATTGATAAAGGTTTGTATCATGAAGCTGTTGCATTGATAAAGCGTGATAACCCATTACCAGCGATTTGTGGTAGAGTTTGCGTTCGACCTTGTGAGGCTGCTTGTAACCGAAACGAGATGGACGAAAATACTCCTGTAGGTATTGACTATATGAAAAGGTTTGTTTCTGATTATGATTTATTGTCGGACAATCATTATGTACCTAAGTTAGCTGAACCTACCGGAAAGAAAGTAGCAATTATTGGTGCTGGACCTGGAGGCTTGTCAGCATCTACATTTTTATCTATAAAAGGTCATAAATGTGATATTTTTGAATCTGCACCAGAACCCGGAGGATGGCTTAGATATGGTATTCCAGAGTATAGATTACCAAATGATTTGTTACAAAAAGAAATAAATACGGTTACAGAATTAGGAACAAGAATTTTCTGTAATTCAAAATTAGGTGATAATATTCATTTCAAAGAATTACAAGAAAAATATGATAGTGTAATTTTAGCAATTGGATCTCAAAAAGGAACATTGGTGGGAGTGAAAGGTGATGAAGCAGTAAATGTATTCTCAGGAATTAGTTTCCTTAGAAATCTTGAGATTACAAATAAAAAACCTAGTTTCAAAGGAAAAAAGGTTGTTGTTGTAGGTGGTGGAAATACAGCTATGGATTGTTGTCGTACTGCTATTCGTTTAGGTAGCACTGATGTGAAAGTTGTTTACAGAAGAACAGAAAAGGAAATGCCTGCGAATCCTATTGAAATTCATGAATCAAAACTGGAAGGAGTAGAATATTTGTTTCTTCATAATCCTATTGAAGTTAAGCAAGATGAAAGTGGCGAATTGAAATCAATTACATTAATAAAAATGGAGCTGGGTGAGCCTGATGCTAGTGGTAGAAGAAGACCTATTCCTATTCCTGGTACTGAGTATGATTTAGAGGTTGATTATGTGCTTGCTGCTATTGGACAACAAACTGATGTTCATTTTATTAATGATGTAAATTCTGTTTCTAAACGAGGTAAATTAGAGCTCGATAAATGGGGAAATATATCTGTAGATAAAGATACTTTACAAACAGGAATTCCATTTGTATTTGCTGCCGGTGATGGTGTTACCGGTGCTGCTACAATAATTGAGGCTATAGCTCAAGCTAAGATTGCTTCATATTCATGTCATAATTATCTTGTGGGTGAAGAAGTTAAACCACTTAAGAAACCTTTTGTAAGTCTGCGTTCCAATTTTAATAATTTTAATAACGAACATTTTAAAATTGTGTATCCAAAGCAAGAACGTATGGAAATGCCTGTAATGGACGAAAAGCAAAGGCTAAATTTTAAAGAAGTAGAGCTTGGATATTCTGAAGAAATGTGTAGAACAGAAGCCTTGCGGTGTTTAGAGTGTGGTTGTGGTGAGTTTTTTGATTGCGATTTACAGAAATTCTCGGATGAGTATAACGTTGACCAAAAGAAATATGCTGGAGATTACAATGAATATAGAGTAGATTTTAGTCATCCATATATTGAAATTGATAATAATAAATGTATCCTTTGTTCACGTTGTATTAGGATTTGCGATGAAGTTGTTGGAGCAAATGCATTAGGATTAGTAAATCGCGGTTTCTCCACCTATGTTGCACCTTCATTAGGCGACTCTCTTACTGATACAAATTGTCAAAGTTGTGGATTATGTATTGATACATGCCCCACTGGTGCAATTAGAGAAAATTTTATTTTTAAGCCCGGACCTGTAGCTACTAGTCCAATTTATGCAATAGATAACTATGGTAGTGAAGGTGTTGCATTGAATTTTATGTCTCATAAAAATAAATTTGTGATGCAAGTACAGGGAGCTGAAGGTTTGATAAATCCGTTAAAGACAATAGGGCATAGAGCAAAATTTGGCTATCATTACCTAAATGATGAAACAAGAATTACAACGCCATTATTAAAAGTTGATAACGACTTTAAAGAAATTTCTTTTAAAGAAGCATTTGATATAATTGCAAAGAAAATTAAAAAGTCAGTTCCTGAAAAGACGGTTCTTTTTGCCGGTTCAAGGTTGACTAATGAAGAAATTTATCTAATTCAAAAATTTGCCAGAAAAGCTGTAAATACTCCATATATAGCTAATTTTCAATATTTAGGAAGAGGGGCAAAGAAATATGCAAATAACTCTACCTCTAATGTTCCGTTCTCCCAACTTAAGCAAGCAAGTGTAATTTATGTGTTAGGTGCTGACTTAATTTATGAACATGATTATGTAGGTTTCCTTGTTAATGAAGCTCGAAAAAAAGAACAGGTAAAAGTACATTTGATTGCGGAAAATATTGATAGTAAAATGCTTAGAAAATCTGATACAATAACAAAGGTTAAAGATTATCATAGTTTTGTTAAAGCTCTAAACTATTATTATATCAATAATAATTACCAAAATATGATGTTTATTGATAGTAGAACTGAAGGTTATGAAAACTATAAAAAACAGTTGCTTAGCGAGAATTACGAAGAACTAATTAATCAATCCGGGATATCTATTTATAAGCTGGAAGAGTTTGCAAATGAATATAATAATGAATTAAATGCTGTTATAATTTTCTCAGAAAAGGATTGTAGTAGTGATGTGTCAATAGAATTATATAATCTGGCAATGATTACCGGTAAACTATCAAAGACAGCAAGTGGTTTGATACCTCTTAAGGAAAAAAATAACTCTCAAGGTATTTTTGATATGGGTGCTTTTCCTTGTATAGAAGTTGGTGGGAAGTTTAATGATTTTAAACCCGAAAAAATGCTTATTCCTGCAATGAAAGATGGTGATTTTGATAATATTCTTATTTTTGGAGAAGATCCTATTGGTACAGCAATCGATAATGATGATGTTAAACAATGGTTTGAAAACCAAAAATTTTTGTTAGTACAAGATTATTTTATGACCGAAACTGCAAAACGTGCTGATCTTGTTTTACCAGCAAGTTTCCCAATTGAATCTGCAGGAAGTTATACTAATACTCAAAGGGTAATTCAACAATTTGATAAACAAGTAGATGCTAAATTTAAAACTAATTTTGAGCAAATATCATGCTTAGGAGGACAATTTGGTTTGAAAGAATATAGCTGTGTTAATGAAATTTTTATGGAAATGATTTCTAAACTACCGGATAATTATGATGTAATCTTTAAATTTGTTAATTCCGTTGATAATAGTAAGCCTAGGATATTTAATTATGGAGCTGATAATATAATGATGAGATTTGATAAGGATTTTTTTAGTAACTTTACAAGGTGATTTTATATAAAAAATATGCAGATAATATTACCAAAGCCCATAGCTTTTATTGAAAGAAATAAAAGATTATATAGAAGATTTACTAGATTTGAAGGTTTAATTGTTGAACTTCAATCAAGAGATATCCCTGAAGATATTATTATAGAAATAAACAATTGGATTAAGAAATTAAATTATGCGAAAGAAACGCCACGTGATTTTAAGAAACAATTGAGAATATCTCAAAGGGAAATATTGAATCTTTTGGAGAAAAAAATATCTCTGATACCAACAAACCACAATTTTAATAAATATACAGGGATTGGTATTGTTTTGGGGATTGTATTGGGTACAGTATTTCATAATATGAGTATGTCAGGATTGTGGTTGCCGATGGGATTAATTTTTGGTATGGCTTATGGCAATAGATTGGACAAAAAGGCTATTGAAGGAGATAAGGTACTTGATTTTGAACTTAAATATTAATAATCTAAAAGTTTGACATAAGATTTATGTCGAGGTAATGTTATTACAGAAATATAGCTCATTTTTTTTGAAGAAGTTCTCTAATTTCCTCATTTTCCATAAGATTTGTCATATTTTTTATTAAAATAAGACTTTCTTCCGGATTAAGATTATAAGCTACAGAAAGATAATTAATGGCCATATTTTTATTACCAAGTTCATAATGAAATTCACCGTATCTTATTAAATTACGATAATTAGTTTTTTCTTGTTTGATGCCGAGATCAAGTATTTCGAATGCAGCATCTTTTTTGCCAATATTCCAAAGTATTCCTGCTAAGTCAAAATATATCTCATCATTATCAGGCTTTGCTTTTAAAATATCTTGATATACTAATATTGCTTCATCGAATTTTTCCATTTCAGCATAAATATCTCCAAGAATATATTGAAACTCTGTATTCTCTGGTTCAAGTTGTAATGCTTCTAAAATAAAGGGTAGTGATTTATTGTAATTCTCTAATTTAAAATAGTTTAGAGCAATGTTTACATAAGCGTCAGCAATTTTATCATTTATTTCAATAGCTTTAAAATAGTTTTTTACAGCTAAATCATTATCTCCTAAATTCTCATAGCATTGACCAATATATAAATGCGTTATACCATCAGCTTGTTCGTAATTAAAAGTTTCTTTAAAATTAGCTATTGCTCCTTTATAATCTTTTAAATTTATTAGTGCATTGGCTTTATTAAAATATGCTGAACTATAAGTCTCATCAATAGCAAGAGTAAAATCGTATGCTTCCAAAGCTTTTTCGTAGAGTCCTAAATTGCTATAAGAAATACCCAGGTTAAACCATGCTATATGAGAATATGGATTTTCATCAACAAATTCTTTAAAAAATTCTATACTTTCTTCTTTTTTATTATCAATCTCAAAACAAAATAAGATTTCATACAATGCTCCTTCGTCAGTTGGGTCTTTATCAAGAACTTTCTTAAGGTATTCAATAGCTTTATTATATTTATTTAGAGATTCATACTCGTATGCAATATTTATCCATATTTCTTTGGGGTCAGCACCAAGTTCAATAGTTTCCAAATAAGTATCTATTGCTTTTTGCTGTTTTCCCATCTTTGAGTAAGAATAGGCTAGTGTTTGTCTAATAAGAAAATTACTTGGTTCTATTTCCAACAGCTCGGTTATTAATTTAATTGCATTTGCATAGCGCTTTGTGGAAATAAGTCTTTGAGCTTCCTTCACTCTAAAATGTACGTGGTAAGGATGTATATTAGCAGCAGACTTTATGGCAATTTCCATTTTGCTGCTATTTTGATTTAAATCATAATAGTCGATAATTTCTTCAAATTCCTCTACATCGAAATAGGGGGTTGTAGAATTGCTAATAGCTGATTCAAAGCGATTTACCAATTCAATAATTTGATCTTCCGTAAAATCATCAAACTCTTCTTCCATATATTATTATAAACTTTCTCTTTATAGTGCAAATTTAAAAGATTTTAATACTACCTCAGTAATTATTAGCTTAAATAAACTAAAAGTTTTCAACTATCATAATTACATATTAAAATAGGCCGACATAAAAACAAAATATTAATTTGTTTTTGTCAGCCTATTTAAATAATATTTTAAGAATAATAGATATTAATATCTGTAATGTTCGGGTTTATATGGACCTTCAACTTTTACACCAATATAATCTGCTTGTTCTTTACTAAGTTTGGTTAAGTTAACACCAATTTTCTCAAGGTGTAATCTAGCAACTTCCTCATCTAAGTATTTTGGCAAGCGATAAACACCTACTTCATATTCATCTCTCTTTTCCCAAAGGTCTATTTGTGCAAGAGTTTGGTTAGTAAATGAATTACTCATCACAAATGAGGGATGACCAGTAGCACAACCTAAGTTTACTAAACGGCCTTCTGCCAAAAGGAATATAGAATGACCATCAGGAAATTTATATTCATCTACTTGTGGTTTGATATTAATTTTTTCAACGCCTTCGATAGCTTCCATTTGAGAAACTTGAATTTCATTGTCAAAATGACCAATATTACAAACAATTGCTTGGTCATTCATTTCTAGCATATGTTTAGCAGTGATTACATCTTTATTACCGGTAGTAGTAACAAAAACATTTCCTTCTTTTACAGCTTCTTCCATGGTTGTTACTTCAAAGCCTTCCATTGCAGCTTGCAATGCACAAATTGGGTCAATTTCAGTAACAATTACACGAGCTCCATATGAACGCATTGAGTGAGCAGAACCCTTTCCAACATCTCCATAACCAGCTACTACAACTACTTTTCCTGCTAACATTACATCTGTAGCTCTTTTAATTCCATCAGCTAAACTCTCTCTACATCCGTAAAGGTTGTCAAATTTAGATTTTGTAACAGAGTCGTTTACATTAATTGCAGGAACTAATAGTTCTCCAGATTCAAACATATGGTATAAACGGTGTACGCCAGTAGTAGTTTCTTCAGATACACCTTTCCATTCGGCTACTGTTCTATGCCATCTTTGATTATCTTCTTTAAGAGTATTTCTTAATAGTTTAAGAATTTCTTCTTCTTCTTCGCTGGTGGCTTCAATATCTAATGTCGTAGCATCTTTCTCTGCAGCATATCCTTTGTGAATTAATAAAGTAGCGTCACCACCATCATCAACAATTAGCTGAGGTCCTTTACCATTAGGGAATGATAATGCTTGATTAGTACACCACCAATATTCTTTTAATGTTTCACCTTTCCATGCAAAAACGGGTACACCACTTGCGGCGATTGCAGCAGCAGCATGATCTTGTGTTGAGAATATGTTGCAACTAGCCCAGCGAACATCTGCTCCAAGAGCTACTAATGTTTCTATTAAAACGGCAGTTTGAATTGTCATATGTAGTGAACCGGTGATTCTTACTCCTTTTAATGGTTTTGTTGAACTATATTTTTCTCGAATTGACATTAAGCCGGGCATCTCTTGTTCTGCAATTTCAATTTCTTTGCGTCCCCAGTCTGCTAGGTTTATGTCTGCAACTTTGTATTTTAATACTTCTGTCATAATTATTATTTATTATAAGTTGATTTTCAAGCTGGCAAAAGTAATAATATTTATCTATACTATTATAGCAAAAAGCCTAATTTATAATAGATTAGGCTTTTTTGTTTTATTATAAGTCCCTTGAAGAATTGACTATAACTAATTGAAATTAATATAGTTGTTTTTTAAAAAAATAATTATGAAATAAATAACATTTCTCTATATTTTGGTAAGGGCCAAAGTTCATCATCAACAATTAGTTCCAATTTATCAATATGATATCTGATTTCATTGAGAAAAGGCTTGACTTCAGTGGAATATGCTCTGGTTTTTTCTATAATAGTTACCAAAGCATTAGCTTTTTTTCTAGCATTAATCATTTCATCTACTTTTTCATTGATATTAGAAATATGTCCGGAGATATTCTTTAATGTTTCTAATTGCAATCCTGCTTGACGGTTAAATTCTCCTGTATTAAGTAAATCGCGCATGCCTTTCACATTATTTATTAATACGTTTTGATATCTAATAGCAGTAGGAATAATATGATTTGTTGCTAAATCTCCTAAGACTCTTGACTCAATTTGAATCTTTTTCATATAAGTTTCAAGTCTTATTTCGTAGCGTGCTTGAATTTCCCTTTTTGTCAAAACCCCCATTTTATTGAATAATTCGATATTTTTATCACTAATAAATGCCTCAAGTGCAGTTGGAGTATCACTAATATTTGTAAGTCCTCTTTTTTTAGCTTCTTTTACCCATTCATCAGAATATCCATTTCCTTCAAAAATACTATTTTTACTTTCTTTGATATATTTTTTTAATATCTGAAAGATGGCTTCATCTCTTTTAATACCTTTAACAACAAGGCTTTTGACATCGCTATAGAATACTTCCAACTGGTTTGCCATAGCTGTGTTTAATGCAACCATAGGAGATGAGCAGTTAGTAGCTGAACCTACAGCTCTGAATTCAAATCTGTTACCGGTAAATGCAAATGGTGAGGTTCTATTTCTATCAGTATTATCTAGAAGGATTTCAGGGATTTTTCCAATATTCATTTTCAACGCCGTTTTTTTATCCGGTGACATTTTCTTTTCGTTAACACTAGTTTCGATAATGTTTAGCATTTCAGTGATTCTAGAACCAAGAAAAATTGATATTATTGATGGAGGAGCTTCATTAGCTCCAAGTCTATGTTCATTTCCGGCTGTTAGTATGCTTGATCTTAGTAAATCTGCATTTTCGTGTACGGCTTTAAGTGTATTAACAACATAAGTTAAGAATCTTAAATTGGACTTTGGATTTTTTCCGGGACTCAATAGGTTAATGCCATTATCTGTTGCCATTGACCAGTTATTATGTTTACCGCTACCATTTATGCCAGCAAATGGTTTTTCATGGTAAAGAATTCTAAACTTATGTTTAATAGCAACTTTCTCCATTATAGCCATTATTAGTTGATTGTGATCAACAGCGATATTTACTTCTTCATATACTGGTGCGCACTCAAACTGATTGGGAGCAACTTCATTATGTCTGGTTTTTACAGGAATTCCTAATTTTAAGGCTTCGTGTTCAAATTCGTACATGAAATCCGTAACCCTATCAGGAATTGAACCAAAATAGTGGTCTTCTAATTGTTGGTTTTTAGCTGAAGGATGCCCCATTAATGTTCTTCCAGTAAGTACCAAATCAGGTCTTGCGTAATACAAAGCTTCGTCAATAAGAAAATATTCTTGTTCCCAGCCAAGAGTAGCAAATACTTTTTTTACATCTTTATTGAAAAGATTACAAACTTTTGTAGCTGCTTTGTCCAGAGCAGCGGTGGACTTTAGCAAAGGTGTTTTGAAATCTAGGGCTTCGCCTGTATATGCAACAAAGATTGTTGGAATACAAAGAGTATGATCAATTACAAAGGCAGGAGATGCTGGGTCCCATGCTGTATATCCCCTTGCTTCAAATGTGTTTCTTATACCACCATTAGGAAAACTTGATGCATCTGGTTCTTGTTGAACTAATAATTCTCCATGGAAGTTTTCTATTACTCCACCATCACTTGTTGGTTCAAAAAATGCATCATGTTTTTCAGCAGTAGCACCATTTAATGGTTGAAACCAGTGTGTGTAATGCGTTGCTCCTCTATCCAAAGCCCAAGCTTTCATGCCTAAAGCAATCTGATTGGCAACTTTCCTGTCTATTTTCTTCCCATTATTAATGGAAGTCTTCACTTCATCATAGGCTTCCTTAGAAAGATAAGATTGCATCTTTTGGTCATTGAAAACATTTATTCCAAAATATTCTGATGTTTTTATGGATGTTAATTCAACAGGAATTTTAGTTCTACTTAGCAAGTCTTCCATTGCTTTAAATCTAACTTTAGGCATATTTTTCTAGTATTAATTTATTAATAATGCAAAAGTAAGAATATATTTGTTTGTGTTGTAAAAAAATGGGGGTGTTTCTGTAAAATAATATAAAAAAAGGTATTATACCTGTAAAATTAGGGGGGTGTGTGTAGAAAAACAACAATTATAATTAAATTATCCAGATAGTACTGCGCATATTAGAGTTGTCTGTGAACGAAATATTTAAAACTATGAGAAAAGCATATATTGAACTGAGGTTAATAAAAGAGGCTGTTCAAAAAGAGCAGTCTCTTTGATTGGTGATAAATGCCCCTTTCACTTGTCAATAGCTCTTTTGCTTTCTTTCTATATTCTCTAAGTTTATGGCTTACTTGTATTATTCTATTTGTTTGTGATTTATGGCATTGTCCACGCATGGGATAGCCATCACAATTTTGTGATTGATACTTACTAATAACTGTGGTATATCCGTTTTCTGTAGTTCTAATTGTTTTGGATATTAAGGTCATATGTTGCCCAATGGGACATACATAATAATCTTGTTCTGCATTGTAGTAAAGGTTGGCAACTAAAAGTGGATTTATTATATAACTCTTTTTTTGCTTTTTGTGAAAGTTGATATACTTAACAAAAGGCATTATTATTTGATTTTTTTTCTAAAAATGCATAATTCTCTTCACTTCCATAACCGGAGTCTGCGCAGCATATTTTACTATGCTTGCCGTATCTTGTTTGTGTAGCTGTAAAAATGGGATAAGTGTCAGTGTATCCGTAGGATTTGGGTAAAGATCAAGGTTTGTTATAAATTGATTTTCTGTGGTGATTTGCAGGTTGTAAGCTGATCTACAATTTGATTTACCAACCTAACCGGAGCATCTTCCGGAATGTAGCTTTCTAAGCTCTCCGGAAAAAGAACAACTTGTCCCTGTCGGTATTCCTTTAGTACTACTTTTCTTAAAGTATCTATTTGATAGATAGTAATAAAGATACAAAATATTATGATTCGCTCAGCAATAAAAATAAAAAAAAGGCTGTTCAATATTTTTTGAACAGCCTTTTTTTTTATTTTAATATTTATAAAATTATATAACATTAAATTAACATTGAATATTTGCATTATAGCAAATTAAATATATACTTTTGCTTTCTGATATGGTTATATAAATTCATCCTATGGAAAACATATATTTAATATTGATAATAGTATTGTTTGCTCTGGCAATATCTGATTTAATTGTAGGAGTTAGTAATGATGCAGTAAACTTTCTTAATTCAGCAATTGGTTCGAAGGTGGCTTCTTTCAAAGTAATTATGGGAATTGCTGCTATTGGAATTTTTGTTGGAGCAACATATTCTACTGGAATGATGGAAGTGGCTAGAAAGGGAATTTTTAATCCGAGTTTGTTTACATTCCAAGAGATAATGTTTTTGTTTATGGCAGTGATGATAACGAATATCATACTGTTGGATATCTTTAATACTTTCGGGATGCCTACCTCAACAACGGTTTCTATTGTCTTTGGGTTGTTGGGAGCAGCCGTTGCTGTAGCATGGTACAAAATTCATGTAAATCCAGATGCTAACTCAGAATTGATGAATTATATTAATTCTGCTAAAGCCTTACAAATAATATCAGGGATATTGCTTTCTGTGATTGTGGCTTTTACAATTGGAGCTATAGTGCAATGGTTGTCACGATTGCTTTTTTCCTTTAATTATGCTAATAGGTTTAAATATTTTGGTTCTATCTGGGGTGGTATCGCTATTACTTCAATTACATATTTTATATTAATCAAAGGGTTAAAAGGATCGCCATATGCTTCTCATATTATGAGTGATGGTACAACACTTATTGAGTGGGCACAGTCGCATGTGTGGCAAATAGTAGGTTTTAGTATGTTGATTTGGACATTGATATTGCAAATTATGATGTGGTTTAAGTTAAACATACTTAAGTTTATTGTTCTTGCTGGTACATTTGCCTTGGCTCTTGCTTTTGCAGGGAATGATTTGGTAAATTTTATTGGTGTTCCTTTAGCTGGTTATAGTGCTTATGGTTACTGGGTGAATTCAGGCGCTGCTCATGATACTTTTATGATGACACAACTAAGCGGCAAAGTTCCTACTCAAATGTATATTTTAATAATTGCCAGTATTACAATGATATTGACTTTGTTTTTCTCAAAGAAATCTCGTGCGGTAGTGAAGACTTCTTTAGATTTAAGTAGGCAAGAGGAAGGTGATGAAAGATTTGGCTCTTCTATTATGGCTAGAAATATAGTTCGTGCTTCACGTAAAACTGCTGATACATTTAATAAAATACTTCCTGATTCTATTAGAAACTCAATAAATAAGCAATTTGATACAACACTTTATAAGAAACAGCTTGCATTAGAGGAAAATCCTCCTGCCTTTGATATGATAAGAGCCTCAGTAAATCTTGTTGTCGCTAGTATTCTTATCGCTATTGGTACTTCTTTTAAACTCCCTCTTTCAACTACTTATGTTACATTCATGGTTGCTATGGGTACATCATTATCAGATAAAGCTTGGAGTAGAGAAAGTGCTGTTTTTAGAATTACAGGTGTTATTTCTGTTATTGGTGGATGGTTTTTTACGGCATTCTCAGCTTTTTTAAGTGCTTTTATTGTTGCAATATTATTTAGTTATGGCTCATTTTATGCTATATTTATTATGATTGCAATTGCTACTTATTCTCTTATTAAAACTAATTTCTTTTATAAATCAGACTCTAAAAATAGTAGTTTAGATAATATTGAAGAGATTGTTGATGCTAATGTTCTTATAAAGTGCAAAGACAATGTTGTAACAACTCTTTCTAATATAAATGACGTTTTCGATAATTTAATTAAGGGACTTGAGAAAGAAGATAGAGCTTTACTTAAAAAGGTGAAGCGAGAGATTAAGGATATGAATAAAAGATCCAAATATCTTAAAGATAATGTATACAAAACTATTAAAAAACTTGATGAAGATTCTATTTCTACGAGCCACTTTTATGTTCAGGTATTAGATTATTTGCGCGAAACTACACACTGTATGGAGTATATGATAAAGCCTAGTTTCGAGCATGTTGATAATGATTTTACTCGATTGTTGGATGTGCAGTTCAAAGAGTTGAAACTAATTTCTAAAAAACTTAGAGATTTTTATCAATTACTTTTTGATGTGATGAATAATCAGGATTTTGCGAAAGTTCCGGATATAATTGAAAAGCGAGAAATCTTAATGAAGGAAATTGAAAGCTATCGCAAGAAACAAGTTAAAAGATTGAAAAAAGGTGAGGTTGGAAGTAAGAACAGCCTTCTTTACCTTAGTTTACTACATGAAACTAAAAACCTTCTTTTACATAGCGTAAATCTTGTGAAAGCTCAAAGAGACTTTGAAAGTTTTGAAAAAGAAATAGATTAATACAATTCTATAAATTACAGAAAGGACTCAATTTTTTATAGTAAATTGAGTCCTTTTTTTTGGAATATACTATTAATAGCAGTCTTTCAAATACTCAAATTCGAGTTTTTCTAAATCAGCCTGTCTCGAACTTGTTTCGGGAGGATTTTCTATTAATACTAGACAATGCGGAAATATGTTTAAAAGAAGTCAAACGCCTAATAAAACGACAAAGCCGTGTACATTGTACACGGCTTTGTTTATATAATTGTGATCCAGAGATGAAATTATTAAAACATGCGGAGCACCTTCTTGGTCTCGCAAAATTTATAAAGAAATTGATATGAACATTGATGAAGCAATTGATGAAGCAATAGACCTGAAACTTGCAGGATATGTTTCCAAAATAGCTGAAGAAACAGCTAAGCCGATATTGAATGAGCTCCAAAGTTTGAAAGAACTATTGAAAATGCCTTTTGGTGCAAAGAAGCACTTTAAGATTACCGAAATAGCCGAGATAACAGGTAGGAGTAGGTCTGCGGTTCATAAAGACATTAAAGCTGAAAAACTGTTTGCCTATTCTCCAGAAGGAACGAATAATCTATATGTGGCAACCGAAGAAGCAATTCGATATTTTAACCATTACCAGAGCTATAATGTTTAGAGATATTGCAAATTCAGTAAAAGAACAAGAGTGTAATGTGCGTACTAATGCCAATAGTACCACTGTAGTAAGTTATACTTTTTTAAGAAACACCCGAACATCTGAATGATGTTACTAAGGAGTAGTCGCAAAGATATTTTGCGCTACTCCTTTTTTATTGCCAATTAACAAATTACACAAACAATTACAAAAGCAACAAACATGAAAAGAATTGACAAAGTGGCCATATTAGCCCTTAGATTGTTAACCGAGAATGAATAACTGATACTAGAAGATGGGCTTTTAGAGGAAGAGATGGAAAAAGACCCCAAAGGCGATTTTGTGTTGGACTCTGGTATATTTTATTATGTAGATGAAAGCATCGATGCTTTTAACGACCGATATAGAGTTAAAGACCTCTTCAATACTCTTGCAATACATTCATACCGATTGGCAGGAGCTATGATTGAAGAGAGTAAGAACTACAATAATTAGTAACAACCCCCAATACAGTGTATTAATGAGATTAAAACGACCTAAATTTAGCTTTAATGTATCAAAACGAGTTTTTGATATTTATATGGAAGACTATAATACTATAATAAAGGTAAAACGAGCAAAGAAAAACTGAAGGCAGCCCATAGTGAGATTTTCTATGAAATACTGTTGCAATTTAGCAAACGAGTTAAGATATACTTCGAGAAATGCCTTTTGCGCCTCCAATCGACTCAAAGGAGCTTCCGCACGTATTTACAAATAATATCATTTATAAATGTTTTACAGTTTTATTTTTACTATTAAAAATTGTAAAATAAAAGTACATAAAAATACATAATAATAGACATATATGTACACTAAAATTAATATGAAATAACATTGAAACTCTTATAAATAAACAAAGACGCCTTTTTTAGGACGTCTTTGTTTAAAATAATTGTGATCCAGACAGGATTCGAACCTGTGACCCGCAGCTTAGAAGGCTGCTGCTCTATCCAGCTGAGCTACTGGACCATCTCAATAAAGAGTAATATTTATACAAAAAAAGGAGTAAAACTCCTTCTTTCTTTGTCGGGGTAGCAGGATTCGAACCTGCGACCCCCTGCTCCCAAAGCAGGTGCGCTAGCCGGGCTGCGCCATACCCCGAATTTACTGAGCTTTTTAGCTCTAAAGCGGCTGCAAAAGTAATAATATTTTTTCTAAAAAAAGAAAAATATTCACTTTTTTAAAATATTTTTTTTTGTTTCTGTAAGGTGTTGATTTGCTTGATAATAGAAGTAGTTAATAATACAAAATACTAAACTTAGATAATATAAAATTGTATTTGTTTTTATTTTTTTCTAAAAACTCTACTTATTGTAATAATATTTGATAATTATGAAATATTTTTGAGATATATGTCAGGTGTGGAAGCTGATAAATGATAATAAATAATTAATGAAATATATAGAACTACAACATATATATGGGGACATATATTTAAGAGTTTCTTACGATAATTGTCTTGAGAATTAATATAAAAAAAAGCACGAAATCATAGATTTCGTGCTTTTCAGAAATTTATGCGGAGAGAGGTAACCAAAGTTCGACCCTTTTACTCAAAGCTATCGACAATATTAATTCTCTTCCAGAATAAATTTGTAATGGCAAAGATACTAAATAAGTATGATTATGAACAAAATAATTTGAAAGTATAAAATTGAGACCTTTAATTAATCTACTCTAAAATAATAAATGTTAAATAAGCAAAAAAATACTATTCTCATAAAACACAAAATATGATTGTAAAATACACTACAATATTTTAGAAAAAACACTCTCGAAAAAGTTCACTTTTTAACCTCACCAATATTCTGAAATTTTCTTAGGGAGAGAATCACCAAAGCTCTACCCTTTTATAAAAGGATATTGATAGTATTTATGCATTTCAGATCTTGAGTCAAATAAATATTCTTGATTTAAGAATATTGCTGTATTTTGAATGTGTTATGTTAACCACAAAAACTTTTATTTTTTTTTAGTATTAGATAGTGTCAGCAAGAAAACGCACTATTTTACAGTACTTAGTCAGAAATCGTCAAGTTTGAGGCTAGCAAAGTGCTGAATAACAATAAGTGGACTTTTGTAAATGTTTGTTTTCAGCACAAGCATAACGAAGAAGCTGGCGTTTTCTGGTAAGCACTAGATATATTTAACTCAAATTATTGAATATCGGATTTACAATGATTATGGTCAGGCTGGGTTTTGCTTTTCATTTAATTATATCATATATTTCGTTATTTACGAAGTATTACGAAAAAGAAAGTTGAATACTAATATTGATAATGGTTAACTAAAACAAATTTTAATAGCTTGTAGTATTGAAAGAATAATTTGTTAGATTTGTAACATTCAAATATTTAATGAAATACCGCCATAGAGCTCAATATACGGATGCTTATTAGGTTTAATAATGATTATATAAAAAGTTTATTGGAAATTTTGGTAGTTTGAGAAATAATTTAATAACTAAAAAATAAGCATCAAACTTTAATTCTAAATAGAAATAATTAAAAAAATGTTAAAACAAATAAAAGAATTAGACAAAAAGTTTTCTTGGTCATTTTTTGGATTTTTAGTTGGAGTAATAGGATTGTTACTTGCTATATATACTGTAAATAAGAAAGACAAACCATTTCTAAACTTTGAAGTGTTAACAAATACAGAAGTTATTAATGTCAATGAAGATATCGGAAAATTAAAGATATTATATGACGATAAGAATCTTATGTCTAATGATACTACGTTATATTTATTGACAATAAAGTTGACTAATTCAGGAAATTCTTCTATTAATATATTAAATTTTGATATTGGTTATCCTGTAGGTATTGAGATGGTTAATAGTAAAATAGTTTCTCCCCCAAATATTATTGAATACAGTAATGATTATTTGAAAGAAAGATATAGCTTTGTATATAGTAATAGTAAAATAACATCAAAACCAATAATTTTTGATGTAGATGATTATTTAATTTTTAAAGTATTACTTTTAGGGAAAAGGGAGGAATCAATTATAATTAGTTCATTTGGCAAAATTGCTGGGCAAACAGAAATTCCTGTTTACTATAAAGAAGGAGGAGAGTCAAAGCCGACAACAATAAAAGAAATTTTAGAAGTGGTATTTGCTCTTGTGCTATTTATTCTTTCATTAGTATTTTTCCTAATAATTATTAGCAGTTTCACGGAATTTGTATCTTCAATGATGAAGAAAAGAAAAATTAGGATATTTAAAGCTAAATGTAGTATCCAAATTGATAGTCATTATTCATGCATTTTCGAGTTATATAATGAAGACGGTTTTGAAGTTCTTAAGCATATTATTTCTTTATATGAAAACGAGTTAAAATTTGAAAAATTTGAGAGTACTTCAAGATCTATAGATGGATTGGATTATCGAGATTTTAAATTTCTAGGAATTGAAATTGATAGTAGTACGAAACTTCAACAAAAATATACTGATAATTCATATTTTAATAAGTTTAAAGATAATAATGAGTTTATTTATCAAAATAAAGATAAAAAAATAGTAAATAAAGATTTTGCTAATAAAGTTATTAGGTTTATTGATTTTATTGGTAAATAGAAAACTAGTGATATTTACTAAATATTCATTTAGAGAGTATTTGTTTATGTGTTTAGGTATAACTATAATGCACATATTAGCAAATTCCTGAATAACTTGATAATAGTTATTAGAGTTATATTGAACTTCAATTGCTTTTAATATTCCAGACAATTACTTATTGTCGTTTATTTGATTAAGTTTTGTGTAATTAGATACTAATTGAGGACTTTTTACCATTTTTGATTATATATTTCTAAATTATCATCATTGATTTCCAATTCATAAGTTTTACAATTATTTAATTCTGCATCTACAATTAATTGATTTTTATATGCCTCATATTCAACAGTACCATAAACAGCTGTTGCCATTAACTCATGAAGTTTTTTTAGACCTCTCTTTCCTCCTTTTAAACTGAAAAACTCAAAATTTATCATTCTCATATATTGGTATATGTTTTCATTTCCCATAAATATTGCATCATCAACATAAGGCTTTAATAAATTTGCAATCTTTAGTCCATGGGAATCTAAACATTTTTCTGTCCAATATTCTAGATTTAAGATTAAGGCTTTATCCTGTTTGTTATGGTCAACTATAGACATATTATATTTAATTGCTCCGATGGAAAAGAATAAATGTACCCACGATATTTTACAACCAAATTTATCTTCCTTTATAAGTCTATCATGTTGATAAGCATGTCTTATTTCATAAAGGAATGAAGAAAGAATCTTTTCTATACCACCCCCATTTTTATGTTTCAAGTCATCTCTAACTATAAAAAATTTATTCAACTGGTCATATAAATTAGCTAATTCAAATTGGTTTCCCCAAAACTCAACTCCTAAGCACCTTGCGGTTGGTAGTATATAGTACATAATTGTTTTGTTAAATGATTAATTGTTTAAATTTTTGGTGTATTAACAAGCATTGCAAAAATAAGCTAATTTAATGGTAGAATACGAAATGCTTTTAAAATTGGATAAGATTAGTTGCTTAAAAAGAATCTATGATTGTACAATGATAATACCATTAACCATTTATTTAATAAAATTGAATTGGTTTAGAGTTTAATTAAAAATAACTATGATATCCATATATTTTTTTTGAAGATGAGAGAATCAATACTGTTATTTAGAAAGCTCAGAAATTACATTCATACTTTTCGTAAAATTTGTCGCCAATTTGTCATAAATACTGTCAGTAAATAGCTAATAGTCATGTCATATAGACATATTATTAAGAATTCATTATTTAGGTATAATAATTGCTATCATTTTCTAAATAATAATTAGTAAGTTCATTTAATATATAACAATATGAGGAAAGATTTACAAGTCCAATTTAACAAATTCCACGAAAATATAAAACTCAACGACATTGAGGATAATAAGATTCTTCGGGATAAACGAGAAATGCTCGTTGATGAAATTAAGGAATTTCTAAATAAGAAATTCAAAAATGAAGAAAGTAAAAGACCCACCTTCTCAGTTTTTAATCAAGGTAGTTACTCTATGAGTACAGGTGTGAAACCATTAGATGGTGATTATGATATTGATGTTGGATTATCTTTCAATTTCAGTAAAGATGATTATGAACCAGTAGTTGTAAAAGAGTGGGTGCATGATGCACTTAACAAAACAAATAGGACTGTGAAAATTAGGCGTCCTTGCGTAACAGTTCAATACTCTAAAAAGGGAGAGGATACTTATCATGTAGATTTTGCTATATATTCAGATGCTGATTATAATAGTAATGGAAAAACATATCTTGCTAAAGGTTTTTCTGGATCTTCTGCAAAAAATAAGCATTGGGAAGTTTCGAATCCCAAAGAGTTGAAAAAAGTTATTGATGAAAAATTCAGTGACACTGAAGAAAAAGCTCAGTTTAAAAGAATAATAAGGTATCTGAAAAGGTGGAAAGATGAAATGTTTACTACATCTGGGAATGATGCACCTACAGGAATCGCTCATACAGCTCTTGCACTAGAAAAGTTTAAGCCTATCGTTACAATGGATTCATTTACTAATGAAAAGAAAGTGAATGATTTTGAGGCATTATATAATTTGGTCGATAAAGTTATCTCTATGTTCTGGTATAATGGAGTTGAGGTTAACCTACCAGTTGAACCTTATAACGATTTATTTGAGAAAATGTCGAGTAAACAACAAAATAATTTTGTGGAGAAGTTGAAAAAACTCCGAGAAGAGCTCGAAAATGCGGAAAATGAGCCTGATACAGTTGAGGCTTGTAATATAATTCAGAGAGTCTTGGGTAGTGATTTTCCTGTCCCAAGTAAGAATGATACTGGACAACAGAAGAATAAAGCATTTTCATCATCAACGGAATCTGCTTTGTGAGAGTATTAAATACTAACGAGTTAATTGAACTTTATTCTAAATCTGGTTTAATTAATAATGTTCAAAAACATAGATCACCTCCAAGCAATTACACTGAGACTTCGGGTGTTTTGCTTGAGGGGTCTATCACAGTTTTTGGTAAAAAATACAGTATCTCAATTCTAGTAAGTGATAACTTTCCTATTGAGAAACCAAAGTACCAAATTGACCCTTTATCAATCAGTTTTATTCCTCATATTGGAGTAGAAGGAGATGTGTGTTACACAAAAGATGAAGGTGTTTTTTGGGATTATACTAATCCTGATGGGATTATTTTCGAAAGTCTTTTAGGTGTAATAAATACGCTAAAAGATGGCTTTTCCAAAGAAAATAAACTAGATTTAATCTCAGAGTTTGAATCCTATTGGCTTACTAACAAATCTGCAAAAAAGGCTTATCGTGCATTCCTGCATGTTGAATTAAAGGATAAAGTATGTACTATAAATTCATATGAGTTTGGTGAATTTATATTAATTGGTGAACAAAAGCAGAATTTAATTGATTACTATGGTTTTAGCTTGATTCATTCCAAGAAACTTACAAAATCGTCAAAAGTATTGTTCATTCCTCTTATGGATAATACGAGACTCTATCCACCAAAATATACAGAGTTTTGGGACTCTTCAAAGGTTTACCAAATTATTGAAAAACATGTAAGTAGTCAAAACAAATTAATAATAGAGAATATACTGTCTCATTCTAAAAAAAGAAATATTGATATCATAATTTTCAGATTACAACAACCAAATGGAAGTTTTGCTGTTTTTGGGGTCAAATATGTAAATATTGCAAATAGGAAGTTTTCACCTATACTGCATGTTAAGAATAAAAGCAAATTAATACCGATAATTGTGGATCGAAAATCAAAAGACTATATAGCTGAACGAGGAGGTGCAAATATGAATTTATCTAATAAAAAAGTTGCAATTATTGGCTGTGGATCAGTTGGTGGCTATATTGCTTCCGAATTATTGAAAAGCGGAATAGGCAATCTAACATTAGTTGATGATGACAGGTTTAAAAGTGAAAATATTTATAGACATTATTTAGGAAAAGAATATGTAGGTAAATATAAAACTGATGCACTTAAAATTGAACTTGAAAAGCATATTCCATATGTAAAAATTTATTCCCATCCTAAAAAGGTTGAAGATGTTCTGAAAACTCAAAGTAGTTTTTTTAATACCTTTGATTTAGTAATTATTGCAACAGGGAATCCTACGATAAATCTATTTTTAAATGAATACTTCCTCAGTTCTCATAAAGGTTTGCCAGTAATTTACACTTGGCTCGACCCTTATGGTATTGGTGGACATGCATTATTAACCAATAATGCTTTATCTGGTTGTTATAGCTGCTTGTATGAAGATATGCATAACAAAGCATCATTTGCACAAAAAGGACAATCTTTTTCAAAATCCATCTCTGGTTGCGGGAGCTTATATACACCATATGGCTCTATTGATTCAGTTGAAACTGCAATAAAGGTTGTCAGACTTTCTCTAAGCGTATTATTGGGAAAAGAAAAGGCTAATCCAATAATTTCATGGAAAGGAAACCCAGATACATTCTTAAATGAGGAATTTAAGCTTTCTGATAGGTTCGGTCAAACAATAGAAGATATTTATACCAATAGAAATTCATATATCAATGAGAACTGTAAAATATGTAGTAAAAACCATTAATATGTTAGGAATGATATTTCAACGAAGAAGTGATGGAAAAATTAAAATAAATACTAGTGTTGTTGAAAGAATGCAAGAATTTATTCAGAATAGAAAATATAAACTTGAGGCAGGAGGCGTGCTTTTAGGACGATATTTGAAGGATTCCGAAAATATTATTGTTGACCGTATTACTGTCCCTATGGTTGGTGATAAACAAGAGCGAAACTATTTCAAACGACAAGAGAAAAGACACCAAATGGTTATAGAAAAAGCATGGGATAAGAGTGGTGGAACATGTAATTATCTTGGAGAATGGCATACACATGCAGAGTGGTACCCAGTTCCTTCACAATTGGACAAGAAAGAATGGAAGAGGAAGCTCAAAGAAGATATATTTGATAGCGATACCCTATATTTTATTATTGTAGGAATAAAAAAAATAAGAGTTTGGGAAGGCAATAAAACAACAATGAAAATTAAACGAATTAATTTGTCTTAAATATGAAAAAGAAAAGAAAAAACATTCCAGAAGCAGTAAAAATTCAAGTATGGACTGAAGCTGCTGGTCGTTGCCAAAGAGAAGGATGTAATAAGTCTTTATGGTACAACTCATTTACTCTTGCTGATGGTAATTTTAGCGAATATGCACATGTTATTGGTGCAGAAAAAGATGGTCCAAGAGGAAGTAGTGACTCTGATAAACTACAAGACAAAGCTGAAAATATAATATTACTATGTAAAGATTGTCATCACGAAGTAGATTTACCTAAAAACATTAGTAAATACCCCGTTGAATTATTACATAAATGGAAGAATAAACATGAAGAGCGGATACGGATTCAAACAAGTATTAAAGGTGATGACTATAAAACTACAATAGTTAGGTTTACATCTAAAGTAGGAGATCGATTAATAAAAATAACGAACGAACAAGTATATGCTGCTATTAAACCCAAATACCCCTCTGATAGAAAAGGAATAGAGATTGTTAAGGATAATTTTGACCGAAACAAAGATTCTCAATACTGGAAGTTTATTGCAAATGAAATAGAAAATGAAATTCAAAGAAAACTTAGTCTTGGAATCGATGGAGAACCCATTAATCATATATCCATTTTTGGAATTGCAGCGCAACCATTATTAATGGTTTTGGGTGAAAACTTACCTGATACATTAGCTGTCGATATTTATCAAGCAAAAAGAAATATTGATAATGTGAATAAAACTTGGATATGGGATGAGAATGATAAAACAGTATCTAACTACAAAACAACTGACTTGTCCTGAAATAGGTTGACTATAAAAGTCAATAAATTTTAGGATTATGAGAAGAAAAGTAAAGAGAATTCCGGATGAAGAAGCACTAAAGATTG
>Ga0256842_1000783_pt1 | contig 27463 bp, 24 predicted proteins | sample 4559240metaG_FD_185973 | JGI IMG/M metagenome (GOLD analysis project Ga0256842, IMG submission 185973) | Hydrothermal vent microbial communities from Guaymas Basin, Mexico - 4559-240 | ecosystem: Environmental > Aquatic > Marine > Hydrothermal vents | place: Mexico: Guaymas Basin | collected... | reverse complement strand
ATTTATTTATGATTTGACTTTTTTTTAATAAACCTTATATTTATAATACTTTGTTTGGGAGATTTTTATGAAAAAATTTTGGTTTATTATTTTATCGGTAATATTGGGTTTATTCACAGCATGTAGTGATGATGCAAGTTCTAGTAAAAATACTTGTACTCCAGAGTGTAAGGCTTATGAGTCATGTAATGAGAATGCAGAATGTGAATTAAAAACGGGTATGTGTAAAGATGATAATGATTGTTCTGATGATAAGCCTATTTGTGATGCAAATGAATGTGTTGCAAAAGATTTAACTTGTAATCCTAGTTGTGATGATAGTTATCAAATTTGTAGTTCTGGTGTTTGTGAAACTAAAACGGGAATGTGTGCAACAAGTAATGATTGTTCAGGAGAAAAACCTGTTTGCAGTTCAGTACATCAATGTGTTGCTGATAATAATAACCAAACTGTTACAATAAGGCAAATAAAAGACATGGGAATAGAAGGGAATACCTATACTACACATGGTATAGTTACTGCTATTGATGATGATGGCTTTTTTATGCAAGATGAAAGCGATAGAGGAATTTATGTATATCAGAATTTGGGTAACGATAGTTTTACTGCACAGAAAGTAGGAGATAAAGTTACTGTTATAGGTGTTTATAAAATTTACTATGGTTTAAACGAGTTGACATATTTTGTAGATGAGGAAAATCCTGATAATACTGTTAATCTTGACATTACTACTGATTCGTCAAATAATGATTTACCTGAATTTAAAGTTATTGGTTCGGGAGTTAAAACACTAGAAAACTTTGAATCAATGTTAATTAAACTTGATAATCCGGATTTTGTTGTGGTGAAAGCTCCTCCTGTAAATGATGTGACTAACCATAATTATACTATAGAAGACAAATCGGGTACTCCTTTTTTCTTATTTGATTCAATATATAATTTAGATTTAGTAAAAGATGACATTTTAACTAATGTTCAGGGTGTTTTAACATTTAATCATGATAAATTTAAATTAATACCTCGTGAAGCAGGAGATATTTCTTTAAAAGAATTAATTTGTGATCCTGTTTGTGAAGATTTTCAAGAATGCAGAATGCTAGAGGGAAATCCTAGTTGTAAACTAAAAGAAGGAATGTGTGAAACTGAAGCTGATTGTATCAGTACACAAACTTGTGAAGACCATTTATGTGTAAATCATGAAGGGACTAATTTAGTTCCAAATGGTGATTTGGAAGATTGGTTATCAGGTACCGAAGCTAATGGTTGGATTTTTGAATATAATAATGAGGCTGGAACAACCTCCAATAAGGAATCAAGTACTGTTTTTGAAGGTAGCTTTTCTGCAAAAGTAAAAAAAGTTGATTCTAGTGTTAATACAAGTGGTAAAAAAAATGAGTTTCTTTCACCTGCTTTTACTATAGATAATACAAAACAATATAATATTAGTATGAAACTTTATGATAATGATGTTAATGTAAAGGCCAGAATTTATTTTAAATTTTATGATGAAACAGGGCATTCTAATGGAATGACTGGAATGACAAATGGTTATACTACAAATACTAATGAATGGAAGGAATATACTTATCCTGATTCATGGGATATATATTCAAAAGTTCCTGATGAGCAAATTGATACTATTAAAACTATGAGAGTTGGTATCAGGTTATCTGATGATGAGGGTGCAGGAGATGGGTATATTTACATTGATGATGTAAAAGTTACTGAAAAGATATTAAATAAATAAGCTAAAATTATATACAAAATAAGTTTAAAAGTCGGAGTAGAATAATATAAAATTTATAATAATTACAGATACTTGTATCTCTACTAATTACCAGATAATAATATTTAATCTATAGAGAAAATGCTTTTATTTTAAATCACCTTATGATATAATATTATCGTTTATGTTTATTATGAGGTGTTTTTATGAAAAAATCTTTAATTATCTTGCTCTCTCTCTTGGTAGTATTAATGTTTAGTTGTGGTGATAGCAATGCAAACAATGATACTGAAAATGAAGATAATGTTTTACCTATTGAGTTTAATTCAGATAACTATGTTAAACCTAAGTGGGATATGAATAATGTAGATACTAATACTTTCTATATTAAACAACAAATTAGAACTCTCAATAGAAGAGACACAGTTGCTCTTACTACAGACGAACTAAAAAAAGCAGCTACGAAAACTGATGATGGAGAACTTAAAGACGAAGTTGTTTCTGAATGGAGTGGTGATTTTTATTTAAAGTATAAAGTCGTTAACAGTGGTTTGATGCCTCAAGAAGGTGATGAACTATATAAATATGCCAACTTAAATGGTAAAAAGTCATTTTTGACTATAATTAAAGGTGAACTTGCTGATGATATTCAAAGTGATGATGATAGTTTAGATGCAGTTAAACCTGCAATTTATTTAATAATTAGAGAAGATTTAGGAAGAATTGTTGGTGCTGTTTATTTTCAATATCAAAACTGTAGATTAGATGAAAATGGCAATATTATTGAAAGTGATACAAGTTGTAAAAGAACAAGTGAGGCTTATGATTTAGATGACCCAAGTCAGAAGGCTAATTTCTTATCTACAACTTCAATGTTTGCTCTTCCTAGTTATATGCCTTCCTTTCCACTTAAAAAAGAAAATCAAGATATAAAACTTGAAGATGGCTCTCCTTTTAAATCAACTTACAGTAATAACTCGATAGAAGTTAATTATACTAATAAATTAGATGGAACTTCTATTTTACAAAAATGGGATGATAATGGTGTTTGGGCAAAAGAAACCATTACTTCTAAAATGAAATCAACTTTAATGACTAGAGATGAAGTTAAAAGGTTAAGAAAAACAAAAAGAAGAACTGTAAAACTAAATACTCCTAATGATAATTTTAAAAGTAAATTAATGCAAGCTGTTAATTTAGGAAAAAGGTTGAAGCTCTCTGATAAAATTTTAGAAGACCTTAAAGAAAATGAAGGAATTGCAGAAACATCAGTTAGGGTTCCAGATGAGTATTTACCCTGGAGTGGTTCTTATTGGCCTCTTGATACAGCAAGTTTAGCTTATGGTTATGCTGGCGATGAAAGCCATGATGCTAAAAATGAAATTATTTTTAATAAAAAATATGACCACCCTTTAAAAGATGAAAAAATTAATGTTGATGAAAGTATGAGTTGTGATAATTCATTAATGAATTTAATAGTAAAAGATGATAAACTAGTTACTCCTGAAAATAATGAAGAAACTTTATGTGAAGAAACTCAAAGGCTAGCGTCTCAAGCAGATGCGCTTTATCAAGACATTCAAAATGGTGATGCAACTTCAGAAATAAGAACAAAAAGAAATGAGCTTAGAAGTGAAATGACAAAGGCAATGAGTAAGTTTTTTACTATTTTGAAAACAGATATGCACAAAGACAACGAAGGGCCTATTCAAATTCATGATGGTAAAATTATTGGTTATGATGAAAATGATACAGAAATATGGTCTTTTGATTTAGATAAACAATCTCCAATGATGAAATATGCTATTTGGTATCATTATACACAACCTAGTTCTTATATTGTTAAAAATCCATTTCTAATTGTCGCATGGGAAATATTAAATTCATATCATCCTATGGTTGGAACAGGATGGTGGGGGCACTGTAATGGTTGGAGTGGTGCAACTATTTTTGTAAGAGACCCTGCCACATTAGAGGGTGGTAAAGTAGAAAAAGAATTAATAGATGGAGAAACAATAACTTTTGATATAGGTGATTTAAAAGGTTTATTAACAGAAAGTTTTTATAGTGGAGCATCTCATTTTTATGGTTCAAGATATAATGACCGGGAAAATGACCATGATAAAATTAAAGATTTGGTACCATCTTCATTTCATAAACTAGTGTCTATTTACCTAAGAGACAGACAGATTCCATTTGTATTTGATACTTATGCTGGAAGCCAGGTTTGGAATTTCCCTGTTTATGGATATGATTTTACAATTTTAGAAACAACAGGAGATACTTTTGTAAGTGATAAAGTTAACATTAACACTGCTAGTGCAAAAGAACTAGATTCTTTAAATGGTGTAGGTAAGACAACTGCAGAAAATATTATTGCATACAGAGAACACAATGGACCTTTTCAAAAAATTGAAGATATAATGAATGTTAAATATATTACTAAAACAAAATTTAAAAAAATTAAAAATCATATTTCCGTAGGATTTGAAACTCCTTCAAAAAGAACTTTTGAAATAGCTTTTACTCTTTACATGGCATCTGATTCTTATGCAGAAGATTTTGCCGGAGAATTAAAGGATTCTTCAGAAACAAAAGATTATTCTTATACTCTTACAACAGATAAAAAGGGTAATATAATTGGTAATGGAGTATGGGGACAAGATGATGAACATCCTGATTTCGCATGGATTCCTTATAGTAACTATGATAGTAGCCGTGGCTCAGAAAATGCTTATCTTAAATGGTCAACACTCAAAAAATTAGTTCCAGCTAGTTTATTAAGAATTAAATAAAAATCTCTTAAATTTTAATAACTTATATAAGACTTTTGTTGCTTTTCATAGCTTTATAAATAAATCTATTGCAAGCTAAATTTAACCTTAAAGAAGTTTAAATTTATACCGTTCAGTACAAATTATTAATATATTAATAATTATGGTCTTTACTTATTAGTATGTTATAATGAGTTATTGAATTTCAACTAATGTTAAGTCAAAGATAAGTGTTTTTCCTGCTAGTGGATGATTGGCATCGATGGTAACATCATCACCTTCTATATGGGTAATTGTTGCAGGAATAACAGAACCATCTTGTCCACTTAATTCTAAATCCATTCCTATTGCAGGAATTGGTTCTGCTGGAAATTGTTCTTTTTTAACTTTTATTACCATTTGCTCTATTGGTTGCCCATAGCCTTCTTCTGGAGTGATTGTAACAGTTTTTTTATCACCTATTTTCATTCCAACTAAAGCATTATCAAAACCTGGTATTACATATCCTGCTCCAACTTCAACTTCAAGTGGTTCATGACTATGATGATGATGGTGACCTTCTTCATGATGATGATGACAAGCCTCTGATGAATCAAAAATTGTTCCATCTTCAAATTTACCTGTATAGTGAACTTTAATTTTATCACCTTTTTTTACTATATTTTCCATTTTATTCTCCAAAAAAGAACTTTATACTATATTTTAACTTGAATTACTAGTTTTTTTAGATGTTTAAAAGATAATTTACAATATTTACATAATCTTCAACAGATAAATTTTCTGCTCTTTGTTTTAAATCAATAATATTTTCTAAATTATATTCTTTGTATTTTTTTAGATTATTTCTAAGCATTTTTCTTCTTTGAGAAAATGCTTCTTTTACGATTTCTGCAAATTTATTTCTATCTTTTAGTTTATTTAGTAGTTTATCTTTCTTTTTAAACTGAACTATTGATGAATCAACTCTGGGTGCAGGTAAAAAGGAGTTTGGTTTTACATCAAATAAAATCTTTTTATCAAAATAAAGGTCAGTCATAACCGTTAATCTTGAATAATTTTTATTGTTTTTATTTTCAGTAAGTCTTTTTGCAACTTCTTTTTGTACCATAAAATAACATGTGTTAATTCTATCTATATTTTTAACCAAATTAAATATAATTTGGCTTGATACATTATATGGTAAATTACCAAAGATTATGAATTCTTTAACTTCTTTATTTAGTATTTCAGAAAAATCAAATTTGGAAGCATCTGCATGAAAAATTTCTTTGATATTAGAGTATTCTTTATTTAGTATCTCTATCATATCTGTATCAAATTCAACTAAGTATACACTGTGTTGATTTTTTTCTAAAAAATATTGCGTCATTGCTCCCGTTCCGGGACCAATTTCAATTATGGGAAAATCAGGATTATAGTTTTTAGAAATTTTTCTTAAAATATTATCATCAATTAAAAAATTTTGTCCAAACTTCTTTTTGGGATTTAAATTATATTTTTCTAATAGATCCTTTGCTTTTTTCATTCTTTAAAGCTTATTGGATAGTAAGATAATGGTTCTTTAACATTTTTAACATTTGTATGTTCATTTTCTTTAATTTTAACATTAAAATCAAACTTATTAGAATTTATTAATTCTTGTAAAGCTTCTTTAATATTTTCCATAATAAATGTCTCTCTATAACCAGCTAGTGACTGTAGTCTCGCTGTATTATTCATCCCACTTGAAAACCCCGTGTAATCTTCATATCTACAAAAGAAACCAACATTTAAAGGGGCATAATTTATACCTGTTGCAACTCCTAAGCCTTTAACTATGCCTGAATTTTTAATAATAGGAAATTCATCTTCTAGTGAAATAGTAAATTCTTTAATTTCTTTAATTGCTTTAATTGCATTTTCTATTAATTTATGTTTATTATCTTCAAAAAATGGTGGTCCAAATATACCAATAACACAATCTCCAACCATTTTATCAAAAACCCCATTGTATTTATAAATGATATCAATTACTTCGCCACTCCATCTATCAATAAATACACCTAAATCTGTAGGACTTTCAAAAACTTGTTCTGATATCTTTGTAAAACTATTTAAATCCGTAAATAATATAAGGCAATCCTTAATTTTGGGTCTTAGGTATAATTCATTATAATTTGGTACAGAAAGTAATTTAGAAGTAGCCTCAACAGAGAAATATCTTCTTAATTTTTTTATTTCTTTTGTGAAGTCTAAAAATCTATAAGTCATTATTTGAGAAAATAACTCAATTAAATCTCTTGCATAAGTATTAAATCCTTTATTCTCTTTTGATGAAATAAAAATTTTACCTAAACTTTCGTTATTTACTTGGCCAGTAATAAGAGTTGATTCAATATAGTCTGTTGAGCTAAAAATATTTGTAAAAAAAGAAGACTCAATTTTATTATCTTTCATTTCTTGTAGTTTTTGAGATAAATTTTTATCAATTAATGATTTATCAGAATTATCAAATAAAATTTTATTGCCCTCAAATACTTTATAACTCCAAGAATTTTCTAAGTTTTCTATATTCTTATAAATAATAGCTAAGTTTTTAAAGTTTAATTCTTTACTTAATATATCAACAGCTTCTTTTATCCCTAGTGATAATATTGGATTTCTTAGCACTATATTAAGTTCTTTTATTAATTGTTGTTTTTTTCTAGCATTGTTATTATTGTAAAGATAGTTATCAAGTTGTTCTGAAAATATATCTATTCTTTGTTGACCTTTTTCAGATTGATTTTCTTCTTCTGTTTTTTCAAATATAAAACCAAGAGTACCGATTTGTTCTCCTGCAACATCTATTGGTTGAGCAAATATGATTTTATTATCTTTTTTTAAAGAAATTGAAATTGAAATATCTTTAAGCATTTTTAAATTATATTTTTCGAGTATAGTTTTATCACCTTTGTAAAAGAATTTTTTATTTAGTTCTTCATCAAAAGTATAAATGAACCCTGCTAAAAAACCTACTTTTTTGATAAATTCTTTAAGTAATATATTTAAAGTATAAGGAAGGCTGATTTGCTCTCTTTGACATCTTTCAATAATTTCATCTACAAATGCATTAAGGCTAATACATTCCTGTAAGAAATTTTTTTCAAAATTATTCATAACATCCTTTAGTTAGAATATGATTTATGCGGTAATTTTTCCCAAAATCTTTCTAAGTCATAGTGAAATCTTTTATCTTCTTGAAAAATATGGATAATTAAATCATCGTAATCCATTAAAACCCATTCCCCAAGTTGTGTTCCTTCGATTCCTAATGGAGTTTCTTTATGTTGCTTCATATCCCATTTAATTTTATCAGATACTGATTTTGCTTGTCTATCAGAACTTGCTGAAATTAAAAGTGCATAATCTGCATAAGTTGATAAACCTCTTAAATCATATGATTTGATATTAAATGCTTTTAAGTCTAATGCAGAATTTACTACTAAATCAATTTTTTTTTCAATTTCCATTGTTACCTCATTTTTTCTTTTTGGTTATACCTAATAATTTTTCTCTTTTTTCTTTTTCTCTTCTTAATTTATCAATTGCTGAATGTCCTTTTTTAAAATTTAGTATCTTTTCTTCTGCATCAGCTTCAGAAGGTGCTATTTTTACTGTTAAAACTTTATCTTGTTCAGGTGTTTTAATATCTATTGAGCTATCTCCAATATTTGTTGTATCTCTTTTTATAGTAAAATTTGCATCTATAAATTCAGGTTTATTTGTTTTTTTATTTTTTATTCTTGATTCAAATCTCCATTTGATAGTTAAATCAATGAATATAGGGGCATAAGTTTCTTTGTCTACATATAAACTTCCTTTTATTTCTTTAATTTTAGACTTTTTATTTACCTTTACTTTTTTGTACGGGGTTTCAAGTTGTTTGAAATTAAATACTAATACATTTCTATTATTATAAGTTTTATCTTCTTGGTATAAAGCAGTAATTTTATATGAAATCATTTCTAAAACTTTAGAAAAAAGTAAACTTGGTTCATTTAAAGTTTTTAAGTGTTCGTTATCAACAGATTTTCTTGTTGTATATCTATCACTATCATCATTAATATATAAAACTTTATTAATCCAACGAATATCTTTTTTGTATCCCATTGAATTGTCAAGTTTAACCATGAAGTTATTAGCTTTATCATGTTCAATGTATATATTTTCAGATAGAGATAAAAAATTATTAACTTTAGGGGGGAGTTTTCTGTCAGAAGCACCCTGGTCCTTTTTAGGAATAACAGGCTTATATTTAGGTATTTCTACTTTAGTTACTCTAGAATATGTAAGTTTTGCAAATGTTTTACTTTTATGAGCTTTTAGCTTTTCTGACAAATATCTATAAGGACTTTCTAGGATTTTGCCTATAGCTTTTTTATTGCTTGCTTTCAATTCAGATAGTTGAATTTCTAAGGATTTTATAGGTGGATTATACGGATTAATATTCTTACCATTTATTAATTTTTTTTTAGCATCGATATTTTCTTGTCTAGGGCTACAAGAAAGGACTAATGTTATCAAAAGTAAAGGAATTATTTTATACATAAAGCCTCTTAAAATTCTTATTGAGAATATATTATTTATTGATAAATGTCAATAATTGTCTTTAAAACTTTCGAATATTGAATCTTTATCCGAGATATGGTATATCTAGTATAGTTTTTTGAGGTTATAATGAAACTTTATTTTAAATTTTTAATTATTTTGTTGATAATATTTTTATCATCCTGTGTCTCAGTGAAAAAGACATCAAAAAGAAGTTTACCCTTCATGTATAAAACAGGCAAACACATATCTTATCCCGAAGATAAATACATTACAGCATATTCTTTTGATAAAAGTGAAAAGGCTGCTGATTTAGCTGCAAGGAAAGAGTTAATTAATAAAATTTCATCTACTATTAATGCAAAATCTACTAGTATTAAAAAGGCTTTTTTAGAGAATTCTGAATTAATTGGTAATTCAATGAAAATTAAACAAGTAATTGAGGTTGAATCTAATTTTTCACATAACGAATTAATTGAAATAGTTAATCGATATTATGATGGAAACAATAAACACTACGCATTTGCTGTTTTAAACAGAGATAAATATGCTTCTATTTTAGAAACAGAAATGGCCGTTGCTAATAAAAGATTTAAGAAAAAATATGAAATAGCAACAGAAATGTTAGGCAAATTAAATATAAAAGAATTTAAGAAAATAAAAAAAGAATTAATTAAGGATGCTTTTAATTATGATACCATTCTTATTAACTACTCTACAGTTTTAAATGATCCTAAAATATATGAAAAATACAATGTAACGCAAAATATAAATGATTTAAATAAATTATACAAAGAAAAGCTTAATCAGTCTTGGTATATATACAGTATTTACAATAAAATAAGCAAAAAAGATTTTATTAATGCTACTAAAAAAGCACCTAAAGATAATTCTTGGATTTTAAGGGATAATGATGAAAACAGAAAGAATTATATAGAAAATAAAGAATTAACAAGAGTTGTTTACGAAACAATAAGAAATGAAAAATTTAATACATTTGAATTATCTGAATTTGATTATAATTCTAAAAAAATGATAAAAAGAAGTGATTTAGATAAAATTATAAAAAAAATAAATAATTCGGGTAAAGACAAAGTCGTTATTAGTCTTTCATTATTATATAAATGCTCTTATGATAAGGCTTTTTATTATTGTAGAACAGGTGTAGATGTTAAAGCTTATAATTTAGAAAATAAAGATGAATTATTTTATTTTTCTGTCGAAGGTCAAACATCAACTAGAACTAAAGCAGTGGATATTAATCTAAATGAGGCCATGAAAAAATCAATAAAGAAACTTTCTCCTATTATTAAAAAAAGAATGATTAATTATATGAAAGATTATAAAGATATTGAATAAAGTTGAATTGATATAGTCTAAATTTTTGTTTTGAGGTTATTAATTATGTATAAAATGAATATTTTAGTAATATTGGCACTGTTATCTTCTGTACTAACTTTTGCTAAGGCTGAACCAGCTATAAGCAAAATAAAGGAAGGTGAAAAGGCACATCCTTTTACTTTGGTAACTCTTAAAAGAAGATATAAAAGTTTAAGGAAGATAAGAAATGCAAATAAAGATAAAAAAATATTTTTAATATTTTTTACAACTTCTTGTAAGTATTGTTCTAAAGAAAGGTCTGAAATAATTAAACTAGCTAAAAAATATACTGATATTATTCCTTTTTTTATTGCAGTTAGAAATCCTAAAGATGAAACAATTAGTGAATTTAGTGCAAATATAAAAAAAATTATAAAAGATGAAAGTATTAGTTATGATATTGGTTTAGACTTATATTCAGCTGTTGCAAAATTTTATAATGTAAAAGAAGGAACTTCTATTTCTGTACCTAAGTTATTTATTATTGATGCTAATAATAGTAATATTATTAAAATAATATCAGGTTATGAAAAAAATATAGAAGAAATTTATAAAAAATTAAATAAGAAAAAGTAAAATGAATAAAATGTTAAAAATAAAGTCTAATATTTTTGTATATATTTAAGGGGTATCACTATGAATAAAAAATTGATAGTAATTTTGTCACTGTTAGTAAGCACAATTATTGTTGCTCAAGTTAGAATCAATTACAAACAAATTTATAAGGAAGCTGCACCAGGAGTAGTGTTATTATTTGGAACAAATGGTAAAACGGGCTCTACTGGAACTGGTTCTATTGTAAAAGAAGATGGAACAATTTTAACAAATGCTCATGTTGTAATTAATGCGTCAACACATAAACCATATAAATATTTATCTGCTTTTTTAAAGCCTAAAAGAGTTAATGGTAAAAATTCAAATGATTTAAAAAATAACCAAAAAGTAAAAGTTGTTGCATATGATGAAATAATGGATTTAGCTGTTGTTAAAATGATAAACGCTCCTAGTAATTTAGTTCCTATTCCTATTGCAGATACGGATACTATTGGTATTGGAGAAGCAACGGCTGCTATTGGACATCCAGAGCAGGGAAGTCGTTGGAGTTTAACTACTGGTGCTATTTCTGCTGAAATTGATGATTTTAATGGAACAAAAGGTAAAAATGTGTTTCAAATGGAAACTGCAGTTAACAGAGGGAATAGTGGAGGGCCACTTCTTGACTATAGAGGTTACTTAATTGGTATTAATTCAATGATTGCTAGAGAGTCAAAAGATGGTTTAGCTATTGTTGGTATTAACTTTGCAATTAAAGCTGATGTAGCTGTAAAATGGATGGCAGAACATGATGTTTATGTTGGTATAGTTAAAAATGATGGTAATGTTGCAACTCCTGTTGTAGAAAAAAGAGTAGCTACAAAAGAAGCACCTAAAAATAATTCTAACAATATTGCCTCTTCCCCAAGAAGAAATAATAGTAAAGTAGCTAACAAAAAAGATGTTAGACTTAAATTAGTTGTTCATGATAATAAACATAAAACAGCTAAAATAAGCAATAATGTTAAAGTAAAGGTTGTATTTAAAATAGAAAAGAAACCAACTAGAAAATATAAAACAAGACCTAAAAAAGTAAAAGTGGAATCAAGTGTTAAGTCTGGTCAAACATTTACAGGCGAAGATATTGTTAAATTTAGAGCAGGAAAAGCTCATAAAAGAATGAATAATAAGCTAGGTGATTGGGAAAGTGATGAAATTCCTGGTGAAGATGATTATGATAATTTCTAAATTCTAAAATTTAAGTAAATCCAAAAAAGTTCTTTCCTACCAAATAAAGTATCTTCTTCTTTTAAAATAACAATCTTATATGATCCTGATTCTAAATTAGTATTGAAATGGAGCTTTTTAAGTTTTCTTATTAATCTTCCATCTTTAAATATAAAAATAATAAAAACTTTTTCTTTGAAATTAATATTATATTGAAAAACATTTTTTTTAAGCTGAAAATTAAAATACCTTGCACTTGCAATTAGTTCATTTGCTAAATAATATTTTCCCATTAACAATGCTTGCTTTAACGAATTTCCTAAATAATAAATGCTATATGCTTTTAATAAATTTTTATGTGTTGATGAGTCTTTATTGTTATAAGAAGAAATTAAATATGATTTTCTTTTTTTTATTGTTTGAAATACTACTCTTTTTATTTGTTCTGAATATTTGTAAGTATATAAATCATCTGAAAAAATTATGCCTGCAATTAAATTTATAAAATCTAAGTATGAGCTTTTAAAAAATGATTCAAACACTACTTTTCCACTATATAATTCTTCTAGTTTGGGTAAAAAAATATTTCCTCTTTTATAAGCTGTTTCATCTTGGTAATGTTTAAAGAAATAAAATATTTTTTTTTTATATAAATCTTCTATATGAAAGTTGGGGCTTAATAAAAATAAACTTCCTTTATTTTTTAGATTAATTTGGTAAATTGGCGTATGATTGGGTAAACTAACTTTAGAATTTGTTTTATTGTAGAATATTTCATTATAATTTTTTAAGTAATTTTTAGAAATTTCAAAATCTTTTTTAGAGTTAAATGATATATTTATTATCGCTTTTTTATATGTATTTTTATCTCCATTTGGTGTAACTTTATCCATTTTAAAAGTAAGTATATAAATTAAATATGTAGCTATCAATAATACAATAAGAAAAAATAGGTATTTAAAAAATAGTCCTATTTTGTTTAATTTTTTAATAATATCATATTCTGGAGTATTGTTTTCTATCACGGATTATCCCAATATATATTAAATTGCTCATAGTATTTTTTTGCAATAATCTTATTGGGAATAATAATTAAGTTTTCTCTATTATTTTCTTCTGCATTTGTTGTAAAATTATAAGAACCTGTGATAACAATATCTTCATCAATTACAATAAATTTATTATGCATAATAGCTCGGTAGGCTTGTACATTGCTCCAGTTTTCTGGATTTGCGACTTTTACTTCTATATTATTAGCTTCTAAGTCGTCTAATAATGGTTGCTCATAATCATTATTTATTATTTTATCAGTATATAACCTAATTGATATTCCTTTTTTATGTGCATTAATCAATGCATCTGTTATTTTTTTATTTGTAATGTCATATATTGCAACTGAAATTTTTGTTTTTGCTTTTTCAATTTCTTTAATCATAATTAAATCAATATTTTGATTTGGAGAAAAATAAACTTGTATATCATTAGTATTTATCCAGTTTTCATCATTTTCTTTTGCTTGATCAGTAGAATTGTTACAAGAAAATATAAATATAGACAGCAGTAAATACATTACAATATTTAATCTTTTTTTTGTTTTCATAAAGCCTCCGGATTATAATCAAAAAAATATCTTCTAATATAAAGACTCATTATTATTCCTAATGAAGCCATAGATATTAACAAGTTTGTACCTCCATAGCTAAAAAAAGGTAAGGGTACTCCTATAACAGGAAACAATCCTGTTACCATAAGTAAGTTCATTAGTATTTGAAAAGTAAAATATGATACGATAATTATTCCTAAATAAAACCCAAATGGATCAAAAGCATATTTTAGTATACTTATTAATAAAAATAAAAATATAATGTATAATGAAATTAAAATAACTGAACCCAAAAAACCAAATTCTTCAGCTAATACAGAAAATGCAAAATCAGTTTCTTGTTCAGGAACAAATTTTCCTTTTGAAATAGGACCTTTAGTAAATCCTTTACCATAAGTTTTTCCTGAACCTATTGCAAATTTAGCTTGAATCGTTTGGTAAGCTGTTGTTTTAGCAAACTTTTCAGGGTTTAAAAAAGCATCAAATCGTTTTTTATGGTAATCATTTAAAACAAAAAACCACATAACTGGAATTAATACAATAAACAATATAATTAAAGTAAGCCAAACACTCCTTTTTATTTTTGCAAAAAACATTAATACACCAAATTCAATAAATAAAATAACCGCAGAGCCTAAATCTGGTTGTATTTTTATTAAGACTGCAGGTAATAATGTTAGAAAAAATGGATATGCTAGTTTTTTAAAACCTAAGCTTTCTTTTGAATTTTTAGCAAAATATGCTGCAAGTACTAATGCTAAAACTAATTTCATAGATTCTGATGGTTGATATAAAAATAAACCAAAATTTAACCATCTTGTAGAAGCATTTCTTGTTACTCCAAATAAAAATACTGCAAATAGCATTAATATATTAATAATATATAATATTATTGAAGATTCAAAAAATAATCTATAATCAATTAAAGTTATGAGTATAAAAATAATGCTACTTATTAAAACCCAAAAAGATTGCATAATATAAAAATTACCACCCTGATTTAACTGTAAGCTATACAGATTTAATACACCTATAATTAAAATAATATATGTTATTATTACTAAAAACCAATGAGTATTTTTTAATAGTTTTAAATTATTCAGCATCTGTATTTACTATTGATTTAAATTTATTTTCTACTCTAAACTTATTTCTTTCTTTAGTAAATTGTGCTTGTAGTCTTTTTACCTTCAAGTCTTCATAAGCTTTAATTATTTCCATAGTTAATCTTGCGGAAAGGCTAGAATGTTCACCGTGTTCTACTAATACAACAACTGCTATTTCTGGTTTGTAACTAGGAGCAAATGACGCAAACCAAGCATGATGTTTAAATTTCCAAGGTATTTCAAATTCATATTCGGAATTCCTTTTTGATGCAACTTGAGCGGTGCCCGTTTTGCCGGAAACTAATATGTTTTTTAGTCTATGATAATATGCTGTTCCTCCTGGAGTATTTACAGCATCAAATAAGCCTTTTGCAACCTTTTGAAATACTTCTGTTGGGATATCTGATGATTTTAAAATAATTTTTCTTTTATATTTTACTTTATTATTTGGAGTAACTATTTTATCTACAACATTAATTCGTTTTCTAATTCCATAATTAGCTATTATTGAGTATATTTCGGCTACTTTAAAAGGAGATAAATAAACATCTCCTTGACCTATTGCAGAGTTTAATGCAGTACCTTTATTGTACCTGCCATATCTGTTGTAATACCATTTTCTATTTGGAACAAAGCCTTTTGGGATATATGATATAAAATCAGTAAATGTTGTACCTATACCTAATTTTTTTGCATATTTGTTAATGTTATCAAGGCCAACTTTTTTAGCTAGTTTATAAAAATAAACATCACAGGACTGTGCAAGAGCATGTTTTAAATCCATTTTACCATGCCCTGAGTGCTTCCAACATCTAAATTTACTTTTTCCGTACATTTCATAACCAGGACAATCAAGTTTTTCTTTTTCATCTATTATACCTAAGTCTAATGCTGCTATTGCTGTGACAACTTTAAATACAGAGCCTGGGAAAAATTGTTTATATGCTTTATTAAGTGTTGGCTGTAATTTATCATTAAAAATTTCTTTAATATAATTTTTATTTTTACCTCTTACTATAATGTTAGGGTCAAATGTTGGTTTAGAGTACATCGCAAGAATATCTCCTGTATTTGTATCAAAAACAACAGCTGCACCTGATTTTACATCAAAGAATATGTCATCAATATTTTTTTGTAGCTCTAGGTCTATTGTTAAATATATATTATCACCTTCTTTTACTGGAGGAAAGTCTTTATTTTTAAGTTTTATAAGTTTTTCAAGAGATTTATCATTTTTTAATTTTTTATTTTTACTCCTTAACACAATTTTTTTACCTGATTTTCCCCTTAGTGAATTTTCAAGATAATTTTCAACACCTATTTTACCAATATTATTATCTGCTTGATAGTTTTTTCTTTTTGATAATTCTTTTTGATTTATTCTATTTATATATCCAACAATATGTGCAACTATTCCATGTTGAGGATAATATCTAAAGGTTTTTGTTACAATAGAAACACCTTGTAAGCGATATTTTCTAGCTTCAATCATAGATAGTTCTTTTTTGGATAATTTTGACTTTATTAGTATTTCTTTTTTATTGTATTTATTTTTTTTAATTATTTCTTCAAAATTAAATTTTTCTTGAATTGATAGTTTTAATGATTTTTTCAAAAATTTAATTGTTTTATCATCTACTAGTTTAGGATTTACATATAAATTAAACTGAGCGATATTTTTAGCTAACACTTTACCATATTTATCGTAAATATTACCCCTTTGTGCTTTTATTTTTACAGTATCAAGAAAGTTGTTTTGTGCTTTTTGGGAATAATACGCACCTTTAATTATTTGCAGGTTATATAATCTAAGAATTATCACTAAAAAAAATGAAAATATAACAAATAGAAATACTCTAGTTTTTACAAGAAAGTTTTTGTACACTAAATCAACCCCATACCCTAGGTAATTAAATCATATTTAGTTATAAAAATCAATAACTTTATTAAAAAAATTGGAATAATTAATCTTTATGTGCTAAAAATAAGTTTTTTATATGGATTTTATGATAGAAGTAATCAATTTAGTAAAAATATTCGGCAAAAAAGAGGCTGTTAAGCAAATAAGCTTTAAAATAGATAAAAATAAATTTGTTGGAATTATTGGACAAAATGGAGCAGGAAAATCTACTACAATTAAATCGATTATTGGTGAAATTTTACCGACTTCTGGTAAAATTTTATTTGATAATAAAGAAATTAATGTTGATAATTATACTTATAAAAAGAATTTTTTTTATATACCTCAAAAACCTATCTTTTATGAGTACTTAACAGGTTTTGAATATTTAAACTGGATTTCAAGTATTTATAATGTAAAAAATAATTTTTTAGACTTACTCAAAAAGTTTGATATACTAGAAGATTCTAAAAGATTAATGGTAGAATATTCAGAAGGAATGATAAAAAAAATAGTTTTAATTGCAGCAATAATTTCAGATGCAAATATTTTAATTCTTGATGAAGTATTTTCAGGCTTAGATCCTGTTGCTGTATATGATTTTAAAATATTATTAAAAAATTTAATAAAAAAAGGTAAAACAATAATATTTGTTTCCCATATTTTAGAATCAGTAGAAAAGTTATGTGATCAAATTATTATGATGAAAAATGGTTATATAATAGAGTTTTTAGATGAAAGTAAATTACTTGATTTAAAAAATATGAATAAAACTCTTGAAGATTACTATATGGAGAAAATAAGATAACTATTTTATAACTTTATTCTTTTCCTCTACGAATTTATTATGTTCTTCTAGAACTTTTTTTGCATCAGGATCGTCTTTAGCATAGTTTTCTAGAAAATATAATTGAGCCTCCATTGAGTTTTCCATGTTTTCTACTGTTTCTGCTATATGGTCCATTTCCTTTTTACCTTTTTTAGTTGTTGCTGATATTTGTTCAACAGAAAACTTTTTGTCTGATTTCATTGATTCTATTCCACCTGCAATTTTAGTAACTTTAAAGACTAATTGATTAGCTGTTTTAACTCTATGTTTTAAATTTGATATATGCCAAGTTATAATTTCTTTTCTTTTTTGAGGATCTTCGGGCATATTTTCTTCTGTTTCAAATTGAGTAATAGGTATTTGTGCCTCAGGTTTAAGTCCTTTTTCCAGTCTAAATGATGCTGTAGAGTTTTTTCTTAGTACAAGAGATTTTCTTTTTATTCCTGTAACAATATCGGTATCAATTGAATTGTCAACTCTATTGATTTTTGATGTTGATATTTTTAACTCTTGTGGCTTCATTAAATCATTAGACTTAGGAGTAATTTCTTTTTTTTCTTTTTTTTCTTCTTTTAATACTCTAGGATCTATATCTGAATCAAAAAGAACTCTCCCTGTACTTACTCTTACTAGTGATGAACCATTAGGTGAAACAACTACACCAAAACTTGTTCCTCTAACTCCTGCTGTTGCTGTAGGAGTATTGATTTTGAAAAAGTTCTTTTTAGTGATTCTTTTATGAACTCTTGCCCAAAGTTTTCCTGAAAATAGAGTAATAGAGTTAGAATTATTTTTAGCTGTAATATTTTTATCTATTTTAACTATTGATTTAGGATAAACTTTTAAGGTTGATTTATCGTTAAAAGCTATATTAACAAAAGAATTACTAGTTGTTCTAATTATATCTCCTTTGTTAATAGTAGTATTAGGCTTTAGTTTTTTAAAACCTTTAGTCATTTCTTGTTTAATAAAAGCCGTTCCATCAATTTCATCTATTATTCCAATAGAGCCAAACAGTGAGAGCGTTATTAGTGTTGTTAGCAAAAGTATTATTGTTTTCATGATTACCTCGTAAATGAAACATATATATTAGACTTTATATAGCATAAAATATTCATTTTAGTTTTTTTTATGTACAATTTTTCCGTTAATTAATACATATTCTGGAATAGCTTGCCAATCTAATGGAAAATTATTCCAAATAACTAAATCGGCATCTTTTCCTTCTTCAATGGAGCCAACTCTATCATCTATGCCAGTAAACTTAGCTGCAGTAATTGTTATTGACTTTAGTGCGGTTAATTCGTTTAAGCCTTCTCTAACGGCCAATGCTGCTTGAATAGGAAGGTATTGTATCGGTATAACAGGATGATCAGTCATTAGAGCAAACTTTATATTTGCCTTTTCTAAAATTGAAGGGGCTTTCATTGATAAATTTTTTAGTTCTATTTTAGATCTTTCTGTTATTAGTGGCCCTAAAATTGGTTTTACTGAGTTTTTTTTAAGAATATTTGTTATTAAGTGTCCTTCTGTGCAGTGTTCAATAGTCATGTTTAAATCGAACTCTTTTGCTATTCTTATTGCTGTCATGATGTCATCTGCTCTATGAGCATGAGTTTTTATTAACATATTATTTTCAAGAACATCTTTTAGTGCTTCAAATTTAAAATTTATTTTAAAATCTTTATCTTTGTTTTTAACATTTTCTTTTTGCTGTAAATACTCTTTAGTTTTTATTAAAGTTTCTCTAAAAAGTGCAGCTGTTGCCATTCTTGTTGAGGGGGTTTTATTTTGAGAAGAATAAACTCTTTTAGGATTTTCTCCTAATGCTGATTTCATTGTTGCAGGAGTTTTTAGTATCATTTCTTCTAAGTCATTACCATAAGTTTTTACTGCTGTAAAGGTACCTCCAATTACATTTGCACTACCTGGACCTGTAACTGTAGTTGTAATGCCTGCTTTGTATGCTTCTTTAAAGCAAGGGTCTAATGGGTTGATTCCATAAATTGCATCTAGATTTGGTGTTATAGGATCTGTTACTTCGTTACCATCTGCTCCTTCAAATCCCATTCCATCTTCCCACATACCAATATGACAATGAGGGTCTATTAAACCTGGAGTGATATAATTGTTTTTGGCATCAATTAACAAATAGCCTTCTTGATGTTTGATATTTTCATCAATTTTTATTATTTTTCCATCTTCTATTAGTATGTCAGCTAGTAAATCATTGTTTTCAGAAGTCATTCTAATAAGTTTTCCATTTTTTATTAATATGCTCATTGTATTACCTTCTCTAAAAAATAAGTTATTATATTTTAAATGATGGCTTCTGTCAATTAATCTTTGATAATAATTTTAAATAATCTTTTGATTGTTGGAGAGTATTTGACTTTAATTCTTTTATAATTTTATTATAAGCATTTTGCTTTTTTTGTTTTTTTAATATGATGGCTTGTTTATACAGATAGAAAGTTGTTTTATTAAGCAGTTGTTTATTTAATTCTTTATAGAGAATTAAAGCTTTAGCATACTCTTTCTGTTGTGTATATATTTCTGCTAGTGCTATTTTAGGGCTAGCATAGTTTTTGTTTAATGATAATGCTTTGTTGTATAATTCTATTGCCTTCTCGTAATTTTTCTTTAATTCATATATTTTGCCAATATGAAAATAGGGTTCTACATTATTTTGGTATTTAAGTAATAATTCATTGTATATTTTTATTGCTTTATCATATTTTTTTGTTTTTGTATATAAACTACCTAATCTTTTAGCTATAGTAGTAGAATATCTTTTATTTAAGCCTTCAATCCATACTTTTTCTGCTTTATTATATTGTTTTCTTGAAAAGTAAAATTCCCCATAATGTATGTATGCAAGCATATATGTTGAACTTGCTTTAATAGCTCTTTCATAGTATATGTAGGCATTATCGTTTTTTTCTAGTTTATTTGATAGATAAGCCATAATAAAATTAGATAAGGGATCATTTTGTTCATATATAAAGACCTTTTTTACCCACTTAAGTGCTTCTTGGTATTTGTAAATAGATTTATATAATGCTGCTAATTCTCTATAAGCCTCCCATTTAGTTTTATCTATTGATATAGTTTTAACTAGGAATTTTCTAGCAATAGCTAAGTTGTTTAATTTTGCTGCAATAAAACCAATGCTATAATTTAACTCTAGGTCATTGGGATATTTTTTGATTAATTCAATAAAATCTTTATATGCTTCATTATATTTTTTATTTTTGAAATTTTCAAATGCTTTTTTATATTTTTTATCTCCATTTGTCTGAGACGCATAATTATGCGTCTTTACGGTGTTATTATCAGGAGATTTAGGAATATTTTTGTTTTTACAAGATGATATAAGTAAAAATGTTATTAATAAATAATAAAATTTCATTTTATTATTTTACAACCTCAATCATAAATTCTTTCGAAGCAGCAAAAGACAATACTTTAGGAGCAATTTCTTTTAACATATTCAATCTTTGTAAAATTGTATAATTTAAGGTTAAAGTAAATGAATCTGGATCTGAGATAGGGATATACTTAATAGGTACATTGTTAAACAATACTTTATTGGCAATTCTTGATGCTTGTTTTCCTACTAATAGATAGTTAGGAGATAAGGATAACAATCCACCTTTTTTTACTAAACCTTTAGATAACACATAAAGAGGCTTTTTATATTGTAGTGCAAATTTACTTAAAATATTATAACCTTTTAAGTTTAAAATTGATTTATCAGGAAGCATCCATAGAGCATCTATGTCTTCTTTATGTTTTCCTAAGGCAGATAATAAATCTCCATCTTCAATAGAAATAGTTTTTAATTTTATTCCAAAAAGAGATGCGATTTTTCTATGTTTTGCTATTAAGTTCTCAATTGCAGAAGAACTTGATATAATTCCAATTGTTTCAGCTTTAAACATTGATGAAATAGCTCCAATTTGAGTTTTAGCAGATAATTTAATTTTTATTCCTGTTACTTTAGTAATATCAATGTTATATTTTCTATAGTTTAACACCATTGCAAATATAACAGGTTTATCTTTTTGTTTTAATGCAAGTTTAAGTGCTTTGTCACCAATTGCAAAAACCATATCAAAATTTGATTTTATTTCATTCAAAATCTTTTTTAGATCTGAATTCTTTTTTAAGGAGATTACCTTTATTTTTGCTTTGGTTTTTATTGAAAATCCTGTTACTAAAGCATCATAGGTAGAAATATTTTTTGATTTTATAATCAAAACTTTTTTAGCAAATAAACTAAACGACATTAAAATGGTTATAAGTATTAAAGTTATTTTCATAATATCCTCCTGTGATATTGAATTATTCTAAATTACTGCAACAACGGTATCCATAAGTAGATTTACGGCTCCCTTTAGATGCTTTTTTTACACTAGAACATTTTGCATCAAAATCTTCAGACTTATAGCTACCACCTTTTAAAATCTGCCTTGAAGAGTTTCCGCTTTTGGTCCATTCTGATAAGTTTCCACTCATATCATATAAACCATAAGGAGATCTACATTTTTTAAATGAGCCTGTTCTTTTATATTTTCTTGGTTCACCATCCGCATCAGCAGTATTACATTTACTTGCATTAAATTTATTTCCATAAGGAAACTTTCTATTGTACTTACCTTTGCAAGCTTTTTCCCATTCTTGAGTTGTACAAATTCTTTTTTTCTTTCTTTTACATCTTGCTTCTGCTTGTGTAAAACTAATAGGTCCTTTGGATTCATATCTATCAATGCAATAAGTATTCAAGTTTATTGTTTTTAGTAATGGATCTGATGGCCCTCTTGTTGGGTCAGATGCAGGACTACCATATTTAAAACTGCCTTCTTTTATTTTTATCATCCCTTTTGGGCATTTTCCATCTTTTTTTACAACAGTTTCTTTTTTATTTTCTTCCATTGCAGCTGCTAATAAAGCATCTGCTTCAGCATCTAAACTTTTTTTCTTTTTAGATTGTTCAAGTTTCTTTTTTTCTTCTTTCTTTTTTGCAAGACGCTCTTGCTCTTTTTTCTTTGCTAACTTTTCTGCTTCTCTCTTCTTTGCCAATTTTTCAGCCTTCTTTTTCTTTGCTAATTTGAGGGCTTCCCTTTTCTTTGCTTCTTCTAATTTTTTACTTAGATTTTTATTTTTTATTAATCTACTTTGTTGAGCTTTTTTATTTTGTGCTTCTCTTTTCTTTTTTGCTAAAAGTTCTTGTTCTGTTTTTAGTTTTGCTTTTAACTCTTTTTGTTTTTTCTTTTTTTCTTCTTCTTTTTTCTTTTTTGCTTCTAATTCTTTTTGTAATTTTTCTTTTTCTAGTTGAGCAGCTTTTTTTTCTTCTTCAAGCTTTTTCTTTTCTTTTTCATTAGACTTTTCTATTTTTTTATTATCAAGTTCTTTTATTTTCTTTTCTTGTTCTATTAATTCATTTTCTTTTTTTTCTCTTTCTTTTTTGGCAAGTAAAACCTCTTCTTTACTTTTTTGTTTTTGCCTTTCTAAAGCATCAAATTTTTTATTCATTTTATCTATCATTTCATTTTGTTTTTTTATTGTTGCCATTAATTTAGCATCATTAGAAGAAACTGTGTTGTTGGGCCTTAAAAACATAACTAAAATTAATACAATTATAATTAATGCAAATGCAAAAAATCCTACTATCATTAACAGATTCTTTTTATTATCTCTTTCCTGAAAATCTGATAGTTGTTGATATACTGACTTTTGATATTCTTGAAATTCTTTTTGTTGTTGAAAGTTTTCTTGTTCTTTTTTTATTTCTTCTGGTTGATAAAAAGGATTTTTGTAAGAATTAAAAGAAGTATTTGAATCTTTTTTCTCTTTTTCCTCTTGTTTTTCTAGAACTTCTTCTGTTTTAGCTTTTAGAGAGTGAGGCTTTTGTGATTTTATAGGCTTTTTTTTCTTTTTAGGTATAACCTTTGTTTCCGGTTCGTCTTCTTCAAAAGTTTCTTTCTTTTCCTTGGCTGGAACAGAGGAAGTTTCTTTTTTAGGCATAACCGTTGTTTCTGGTTCATCATCATCAAATTTGGTTATAACATTTTGGGTATGACTTCTATCTATCATAGATGTTTCCATTTCATCTTCAAAGTCAAAGTTTTCTTCTTCTATAGATAATATGTCAGATGTATTAACTACTCTTGTAGTCTCATTGTGATCAATTGGAGTAAAAGAAAATAATTTATCAAAATAAATTAAGAAATTCTCTACATTTTGAAACCTTTTATTTGCATTTTTATGTACAAGCTTTAAAAATAGCATATCTATATCAGTTGGTAAGCTATTATTATATTCACTAAGATTAAATGGAACACCTTTGTATATTTTACCCACTAGTAAAGAAGATAAAATAACACCTATTGAATACAAATCAGTAGCATTAATTAGCTTGGGGGAGCCACCTCGTAACTCTGGTGCTAAATAATGATAAGATGGTGAATCAGATGAAAAATATTTTAAAACTGTTTTATGGTTAAAACATCTAAACCAAAAAGTATTTCTTATTTTTAGAATATTTTTCATGATAATGATATTTTCAGGTATTAAATAGCCAACTAAACTATCTTCATGTATATCTGTTAGGGCATCTGTTATTTGTGCAATAATTGGCTCAATTTCATCAAGTGTAAAATTTTCTTGCTTAGTGTCAATTATTTCTCTAAGTGTAATTCCTTCAATGTATTCAGAAACTATATAATAATTACTATTGTGTTTACCATAATCATAAATGATAGCTAAGTTTTCATGTTGTCTAAACTTTTCTTCTCTTAAAGAGTTAATAAATTGGGACTTGTCATACTCTGTTTTTAAAAGAGTTGGCTTTATAAAATCAATTTGAACTTTTTGTTTATTGAAACTATCTATACCAATAAAAGAATAGAAAATTAAATCATCATTTAAATATTCGTGAATTATATATTGTTCGGATATACTGTCCCCAATAGATATATCCATTGGAATTGATTTTTGAGATTTATTAGAAGAGATGGACTTTATTTTATTGTACATATTTGGAGAAAAGCCTTTCTTTATTTTACGAAGATTCTGGCCACAATTAGGGCAGTTTGTTGTATCACTATCTATTAATGTACCACATTTAAAACATTTCATTCTATCCCTCACAATTATAATAGCAAGTTAATGCTATAAATGATTAGATGTTATAATTTATTTTTTATTCAAAACATTCCATCTTCTTTTTGCATCCCAATACTTATCACCTGTAGAATACTCTTCTATAATTTTCTTATAGTACTCTCTTGCTTTTACTGTGTTTGATAGCTTTTCATAAGCATTTCCAAGGAAGAATAATATATCATCTGCTTTTTTTCTATCAAAATTATTAACCATAGACTTTTGAAGATACTTAACGGCAACAGAGTATTTTTTAGTTCTTAAGTATGAAACACCAAGATAAAAGTTTATTTCATTTATATATGGGTTTTTGGAGTTATACTTAAGTGATTCTGTAAACTTCTTAATCGCTTCACTATATGAATTTGATTGAAATGCTGATTTCCCATTTTCATAAAATTTAATACTAAGCTCAGATTTAAGTTTATTAACTTTCTTCTCAAAAAATAATTCTTCTACATCAGAGAAAAATGATTTATCCATAGCCCTAAAATCATCAACCAATTTTTTAGAGTCAGATGTTGTATCTTGAAACTCTTGTAATAATAATTTTATTTTAGATTTCGTTGTTTTATAGCCATTAATCTTTTCTTTATAAATTTTTATTTCTTCAGTATTTTTATTTATAGCTACTTTTAGCAACTTGTTATTATCTTCAAGAGATTTATTTTTTTGATCAAAGATTATATATAAGAAACTAATAACTAAAATTAAGAAAATAATATATACTAAAACGGAGTTAATAAATAATTTTTTCTCAAGAGATGTTAATAATTGAGTGTAATTATTAATTGCTGCATCTATTCTGTTTAAGCTATTGTCAATTTTTATCATTAAAGATTTATCTTCAAGTTTCTTATTTATAACTTCATTGGTTTCATTTTTTTTGGTCATCATTCCTCTATTTTTGATTTTTGATTTTTTTTAATTTTATAAATTTTGTTCTTAATTTATACAAGATATCCTCAATTAACTCTATTTCTTCTTTTTGTAGATTACCTTCTGTTTTATTTTCTAGCATAGAAATTGTATCAATTGTATGTTTTGCAATATCTAAATTAATTTCACCTTTAGTATTTGAATCTGGAGATTCTCCCATATAATAAAATGCCGAAGAAGCTAAAGATAGAATAAATGATGAAAAATCCGATAAATTATTCATATATCCCCCATCAAAATTCTTTAAATTTCAACCTCTTGAATATTATAAGTATGATCTTCTAAGTTTTTAAGATATTCTTGATATTTTTTCATATATTCTTTATCCTCTTTGAATTTATCAAGTAATCTTACATCAAATTCTAAATTTTCGTCATATTTCATATTAAACTCCTAGTAATAAACTTCTGAATTTATATCATATTTACTAACACAAAATCAATACTATATAATTAAAAATAGAAAAATTGTGATAAATTACCATTTTTGGGAGGTTAAAGTTAGAATTGTTTTACAAATCTCAAGTCACTAGATTGGAAATGTCTTATATCATTAATGCCATATTTCATCATTACAAGACGATTTAATCCTAAACCAAATGCAAAGCCAGAGTATTCATTTGGGTCTATTCCACCGTGTTTTAATACTTCGGGGTGCACTAAACCGCATGGAAGTAATTCTACCCAGCCCGTTTGCTTGCAGACAGAACATCCTTCTCCATTGCATATTAAGCATGAAATATCAAGTTCAAAACCAGGTTCAACAAATGGAAAATATCCAGGGCGAAGTCTTACTTTTACATCTTTTTCAAAAACTTCTTTTAAAAGTGTTTTCATTGATGCTATTAAATTTGCAACAGAAATATTTTTATCAACAACCATTCCTTCAACCTGATAAAATGTGTTTTCATGAGATGCATCAAGTGCTTCATATCTAAAAACGCGACCAGGACCTATTACTTTAAATGGAGGTTTAAGATTTTTCATTCCTCTTACTTGTATAGCAGAAGTATGAGTTCTTAATAAGTTACCATCTGTAGTCCAAAATGTATCTTGCATATCTCTTGCAGGGTGGTCTTTGGGAATATTTAATGCCTCAAAGTTGTTTTCTTCGGTTTCTGTTTCGGGACCATCAAGGACTACAAATCCCATTGATGTAAAAATATCTTCTATTTTATTTTGGATTTCACTTAACGGGTGAAGATGACCTTTTTCAAGTTTTATATCTATTGTTGGGTCTATCCATTCACTTTCAACTTTACTTTCTAATTCAATAACTTTTAATTCTTCTTTTTTATTATTTAACAAGTTATCAGCATTATTTTTTAGTATGTTTACATTTTTGCCAAAAGCTCCTCTTTCTTCTTTAGGTTGGTCTTTGATTGTTCTTGATAAAAGGGTGATAATTCCTTTTTGACCTCTATATTTAATTCTTAATTCTTCAAGACTTGATAGAGTGTGGCAATTTGCTAGCTCTGTTTCAAAATCTTTTTTTATATTTTCTATACTCATTATAACTCCTAAAAAGATGCAGGATTTTAATTTAATTGTATCAAAAAATCAAGAGTTTTTTATTTTATGTTTAAAATTACCGTGCATTTTTACTACTTTTTTTGTAAGCTAGATTTCACTAAATCTTTATTACAACGAATAACATCGTAGATGTAAGCATTGTTTTCAATGGCTTTTTCTAAAATTATATCTAGTTTG
>Ga0256842_1000782_pt1 | contig 27467 bp, 27 predicted proteins | sample 4559240metaG_FD_185973 | JGI IMG/M metagenome (GOLD analysis project Ga0256842, IMG submission 185973) | Hydrothermal vent microbial communities from Guaymas Basin, Mexico - 4559-240 | ecosystem: Environmental > Aquatic > Marine > Hydrothermal vents | place: Mexico: Guaymas Basin | collected... | reverse complement strand
TTACCCTTTTATTTGAAAAACATTATATAAAATAATGACTAAAATCAACATTATCCATCTTTGATTTTAATAGCTTATAATCCCTTTTTCCTCTTAAATAATGACTATCAGTTGTATCAGAAGCAGTTGAATGACCAACAAGAGTTTTGAGTTGTAAATCAGTGAATTGATTACTGAAAAATAATATTTGAGAGAAATTTTTTCGGAGGCTGTGGATGTTAATCTCATTTTTACACTCATCATTAGTAGCATACTTTATAATATCGTTTATCAGTTTTCCAATTTTCTCATCTCTATACTTGAATACTAAATCTTGATAGTTGAAAAATAGATAGTCTTGCTCATTTTTATCTTTGATTTGTTCTTCTAATATGGATACTAAATCTTTGTGAATGACCATTATTCTTTTAGCATTATCATTTTTTGTTCCATATACATCAATCATTGTTTTTTCTAAATCAACATTTTTAATTTTAATATTTAGTATTTCTCCTCGTCTAAGCCCTGTGTATAGACCAAACATAAAAAAGTTGTATTCTTCTGTTTGTTTATGAAGCACCATATAGCTAATAACTTTTTTGAGTTCAGTATCACTAAACTCTCTCCATTTCCTTGAACCTTTTTTATTCATTTTTCTCATATTCATAAAGGGATTGGTTTCCACAAAAGTGTTATCTCTAAAATAATCAAATATTGTTTTACACTTCACTACCACTTCATCAGTTGTTCGTATCTCTTGCTTTGGCAAACTATCTAACAGACTTGATTTCCTTTGAATAAGTATCTTTATATTCTTACCCTTTAATAGTGGTTGTGTTTTCCACCGTAAAGGCACTTCTAAAAGGAATAATCTAAAATCATTGGCAGCTTTAATATCAATTTGTTTTACATCTATTGTTTGAGTAAAATACACATACATATAATCTATGGCTTGGTTATACTTTATGATAACTTTTGGAGAAACTACTTTTGATTTGAAGTTGATAAAATGCTCACAAGATTTTTCTAATGTTTGTATTTTATTTCTACTTGGTGGTGTTGCTATAAATGGAGTGGTAGATAGTTTTCTACTCTTACTTATTTTATTGCTTATATCAATTACTATATTTCTAATGAAATTTTCTTCATCGCTACCACTGTTTGATAAAAGTATTTCTTTGTCATTATCTGTCAGTTGATAAAGAACTCTTAAAAATGGGAGATTTTTATCTATATCTCTTAATTTAATAATGATTTTCAATTTCAATATATTGGCATAAACAAAATTATCAGTGTGTAATGATTTCTTATATGTAGTTTTATTAGATAACTTTAATGATATGTAATAAACATCATCTCGTTTTAGTAAGTATTTGGAGTTTAATAGTTGAAGTCTCTTAAAAAGTTTCCCAATCAGTTTCAGTTTCCCTAAAGTTTCCCAAAGAGGCTGTTCGTCCCTATAAATAGGGGTTTTATTGATTGTATTCGTGGTGTCAGAGGGGGGACTTGAACCCCCGACCCCCGGCTTATGAGACCAGTGCTCTAACCAGCTGAGCTACCCTGACATCCGTTTGTTAGGGTGGAATTATAGTGATATTAACCTTTGAAAATACTTAAATATAAAAGTTTTTATTTTCTAGTTCATTAGAAAAGTTATGGTAAAATCTCATCAATTAAATTAAAGAGGAAATTAAATGAATTTTCAACCATTAGGTAATAGAGTTTTAGTAAAAAGAGTTGAAGAGGCGAACACAACGATTTCGGGGATTATTATACCTGATAATGCACAAGAGAAACCATCTCGTGGTGAAGTTGTAGCAGTGAGTAAAGAGGTAGATGTTTTAGTAAATGGTGATGTTGTACTTTTTGGTAAATATGCTGGTAATGAAGTTTCTGTTGGTGCTGATAAATACTTGGTATTAGATGTAGATGATGTTTTTGGAATTATTGGTTAATTTAAAAGATTAGTTGTTAAGTAAATTTATATAGAATAAAATTAAGGAATTAAGTATGGCAAAAGAGATTATATTTTCAGATGATGCAAGAAATGCACTTGCTCGTGGTGTTGAGAAATTAACAAATGCAGTAAAAGTTACTATGGGACCTCGTGGTCGTAATGTTTTGATTCAAAAAAGTTATGGTGCTCCAGTTATCACTAAAGATGGTGTAAGTGTTGCTCGTGAAGTTGAACTAAAAGATAAACTTGAAGATATGGGTGCTCAACTTGTTAAAGAGGTAGCATCAAATACAGCTGATGAGGCTGGAGATGGTACAACTACTGCGACAGTTTTAGCAAATGCTATCTTCTCTGAGGGTCTTAGAAACATCACTGCTGGTGCAAACCCTGTTGAGGTTAAAAGAGGTATGGATAAAGCTTGTGAAGCTATCTTAGCAAACCTTAAAGCATCTAGTAAAACTGTAAATGGTAAACAAGATATAGCACAAGTTGCTACTATCTCTGCAAACTCTGATTCTTCTATTGGTGATATGATTGCTGAAGCTATGGATAGAGTGGGGCAAGATGGTGTTATCACTGTTGAGGAAGCTAAAGGTATATCTGATGAACTTGATGTTGTTGAGGGTATGCAATTTGACCGTGGTTACTTAAGCCCTTATTTTATCACAAATGCTGAAAAAATGATCGCTGAGATTGAGAATCCTTGGATTCTTCTTATGGATGGTAAAATCTCTTCACTTAAAGATTTACTTCCAGTTTTAGAGCAAGTTCAAAAAACTAATCGCCCTTTACTTATCATCGCTGAAGATGTTGAGGGTGAAGCACTTTCAACTTTAGTTGTAAATAAACTTCGTGGTGTTTTAAATATAAGTGCTGTTAAAGCTCCCGGATTTGGTGACAGAAGAAAAGCTATGCTTTTAGACATCGCTACTTTAACTGCTGGTGTTGTTATCTCTGAAGAGACTGGTCACACTTTAGAGGGTGCTAACATCCAAATGTTAGGTCAAGCTACTCGTGTGATTATTGATAAAGATAACACTGTTATCGTAAATGGTGCAGGTGATGAAGAATCTGTAAAAGCTAGAATAGCTGAGATTAAAACTCAAATGAGTACAACAACTTCTGAATATGACAAAGAAAAACTTCAAGAAAGACTTGCAAAACTTTCTGGTGGTGTAGCTGTAATTAAAGTTGGTGCTGCAACTGAAACTGAGATGAAAGAGAAAAAAGATAGAGTTGATGATGCTCTTTCAGCTACAAAAGCTGCTGTTGAAGAGGGAATCGTAATTGGTGGTGGAGCTGCTTTAGTTCGTGCTGGTGCTAAAGTTTCTCTTGATTTAGAGGGTGACCAACTTATCGGTTGTGAGATTATCCTTCGTGCTATAAAAGCACCAATCAAACAGATAGCTAAAAATGCTGGTTTTGATACAGGTGTAGTTGTAAATGCAGTTGAGTTAGCAGAAAATCCAAATATAGGTTTTAATGCTGCAACTGGTGAATATGTAGATATGTTTGAAGCTGGAATCATTGACCCACTAAAAGTGGCTCGTGTAGCTCTTACAAATGCTACTTCAGTTTCATCTTTACTTTTAACTACGGAAGCTGCTATCTATGAGATTCCAGAGGAAACTCCAGCATCTGCTGATATGGGTGGTGGTATGCCTCCTCAAATGGGTGGAATGCCAGGTATGATGTAACAATGTGGATGTAGTCTAAGGCTACATCCTACTTCTCTTATAACATTCTCCTAACACTACAATGCTATTATTTTAAAATTAAAATTTTAGAGGTGCTTATTTATGAAAAAAATACTTTTTTTACTTATATCGTTGAGTTTATTTGCTAAAGATGGTTTTAATCTGAGTGTAAATGTAGATGGTTTGAGAAATAATAACGGTGAAGTTATTTTCTCTTTATACAACAAAGATGGATCGCTTCCTGATGAAAACTTGAAGAACTACTTTAAACAAAAAAAAGGTGCTATCACTAACAATGGATCTAGTGTTACATTTTATAATCTAGCCAAAGGTGATTATGCTGTTTTTATGATAGATGATGAAAATGGTAATGGTAAGATAGATAAAGGCTTTTTACTACCTTTAGAAGGTGTTGGATTGAGTAATTTTGATACAATCAATCTTTTACATAAACCAAATTTTAAAAAAGCTAGTTTTGTACTTGATAAAGATAAATATATAACTATAAAACCTATATATTTTTAAATCATCTTTAAAAGTTTACTTCTGATTCATAGCTCTTAGATGGGCTATGAGTTTATCTAGCTTCTTTTATAGCTTCTAGTGCAGATTCATAATCTGGCTCGTCTGTTACTTCTGAAACTATCTCTTTGTAGATAACTTCACCACTTCTATCTACTACAAATATAGCTCTAGCACTTAAACCTTTTAGTTTGTTATCATCCATAAGTACACCATATGCTTTTGAAACTGCTTTATCTATATAGTCAGATGCTACTGTTAGGTTATCGATTCCCTCTGTTGAGCAGAAACGATCAGCAGCAAAAGGTAGATCCATAGATATAACAGTTGTTTCACAAATATCTAAGTCATTTACAGCTACATTGAATTTTCTAGTTTCAGAAGCACAAGTAGCAGTATCTAATGATGGAACTGTTATGATTAACTGTACTTTATCTTTTGCTCCACCAATCTCAACATCACTTAAGTCAGTCCCAGTTGCTATAACTGATGGTGCTTTATCACCTACATTTATCTCATTACCAGTTAAATTTACGGTTGTACCCTTGAAAGTTGTCGTTTGCATCATAATTCCTTGAATAAAATTTGTATATATTAGCATTATTTATATATAATCCTCTTAAAAAATATAAAGAGTTTTTATGGATAATCCTTTCGAATCTGGTCATATAAAAAATTACATACTTTTATACTCTAGTGTAGTGGTAATTATGGTGCTATTTTTTATAGCAAGTACATTATTTAATGATGTGCAAAATGTTGATAAAAAAGTTTTTGATACAAATGGAACTGATTTATCAAATCATAAAGATGAAAGAGTTATGAAAAATATCATACAGATAGATAGCTCAAACTTTAAAATGATGCCAAAGAGTTACTAGATTATTACTCTTTGGTTACGATGTAGAGTTGTTCGTGATGGAGTTTTTTTAGTATATCCATAACTGTCACAAAATCTTGAAATTTAGATTCTTTGTCACTTCTTAAAACTACAGTTTGTTTTTTTGATATTTTAGAAAGTTTCATCTCTAACATCTTTGAATCTACTTTCTCTTTTTCAAAAAACATCTCACCTTTAGCAGTTACATAAACAGTTATCTCTTTTTTAAACTCCTCTTGTTGTGTAGATTTTGCTTTTGGTAGTTCAACTGGAATCACACCTTGCTTTATAAATGTTGCTGTTGTTAAAACCATAACCAAAAGAACAAGCATAATATCTATAAATGGTATTACATTTATCTCATCAAACTTTTTTCTAGTTTTTTTACATTTTGACATAATTATTTCTCTTCTTGAGCAACATCAAACTTTGTAAGAACTCTTTCAACTTTTCTAAGTGATATAGTATAAGCAACAATAGCTGGTATAGCCACAACTAAACCCATTGCTGTTGCTTTTAAAGCAAGTGCTAAACCCATCATTATCTGTTTTGCATCAACTGCTCCTGCATCACCCATAGTATAAAATGTTATCATAATCCCAAGAACAGTACCTAGTAAACCTATATATGGGGCATTTGTACCTATCGCACTAATCACACCTATATTATCTGTTAAATCAAGTTCTAGGTTATCTCTATGTTCATAATCTTCGATTCTAACACTTTTATAAAACATCATTCGCTCTATAAAAAGCCATAGAGTAACAACACTCATAAGTATTAAAGTTCCCATTACACCATAATCAAGAGTTGATTCTGCATATTGTAGTAAATTTTCTAAATCCATATATTTTCCTTATTTAAAATTTAAAGAGACCGTTGTTCCTATATTTGGTTGAGATTTGAAATTAAGTGATATATTATTTTTATCACAAAACTTTTTTACCATATTTAGTCCTATCCCAAAACCGTGCATATTTTCATTACTTTGATAATATCTATCAAAAATTTGAACAAGTTCCATCTCATCCATTCCACATCCATAATCTTGTATAAAAAGTGTAGAACCTACTAATCTAATATCTATTTTTTTACTATTTAGTGAGTATTTTACACCATTATCTATAATATTGTCAATAATTTTAGTTAAGCCTATCTTATCGTTTATTATCTCTAAGTTTTGTAACTCTAGTGTAAACTCAACATCATTATATATAGAATTTAGAAATTCAACTCTTTGTTTGATTAGTTTATCTACTGATATTTTTTCTTTTATCTCTTGTTGTGTTTGAGTTTTTATCATATAGTCTAGTTCGTTGTATCTAAGTTGTAACATAGAACAAGCTTGGTTAATTCTATCTAATCTTTTAAGTGCTTTTTTATCATCACTATTTTTTTTTAGCATCTGAGTATTTGTTATGATTGTACTTATAGGTAAGTTTAACTCGTGTAGAGTCTCTTTAGAAAGATTTTGTAAATTTGATATATGTTCAGCTAATGGGTCTATAGATAGTTTAGAGATCATTACAGCAGATAAAATCACAAAACATAATAATATAGTTATAAGTAAAATATTATCGTGAACTTTTAGAATCACCAAAAAATAGTAAAGCATAGTTAAGAAAGTTGTAACTGTCGTAAAATAATATACAAATATTTGTAAACGGAGACTACGAAACAAGTTTATACCCAATCCCTCTAATATTTTCGATTTTCATCTCTGGTAGTAGATGCTTGATTCTATTTATATAAACCCTTATTGCTCCATCACTTCCAGATTCACTACTGTTCCAAAGTTCGGTAGCAATTAACTCTTTAGGTACAGTTAAATCTATATGTTGCATAAGTAAAAGTAAAAGTTTATACTCTTTTTTACTTAGTTCTAACTCTTTTTTATTATAGATAATCCTTTGATGAACACTATCATGGCAGAGTAGATTTATACACTCAATTTCATCTTTTTTATATCTTTTTATAAGTGCTTTGATTCTAAAAAGTAGTTCATCATTATCAAATGGTTTCGTCATATAATCATCTGCACCATTTAAAAATCCACGAGATAGCATCTCTTTATCTTTATGTGATGTTAAAAATATAGCAGGTGTGTTATCATTAGAATCTCTCAACTCTTTTAAAAGTGTCAATCCATTTATGATTGGTACATTTATATCAAGTAAGTATAGATCAAATTTATTGTCAAAAATAGTATCTAGTGCTGATTGACCATTAGAGGTATGGGAGATGTTATACTCCTCATCCTCTAGTAGATCTACAAGAGTTTCAGCTAAAAGCTGATCATCCTCTAAAAGTAGTATATTAATCGACACTCGCAATAGCCCAAGCGATAGCTTCACCAGCATACATAGGTACAACTGTTCCATAAGTTTCAGGAACTATAAATACTCTTTTTTCTAAGGTAATCTCTTTAAATTCAGGACAGATTCCATAGATTCTTTGTGCATTATCACTAACAAATGCTTGAAGATTATCTAGTTTATCATACTGTTCAAATATTTCACATAAAAGTTGAAGTGATATAGGTGCAGTAAATACACCAGCAGCACAACCACAGTTCTCTTTTGCATGTTGAGGATGTGGAGCAGAATCTGAACCAAACATAACTTTTGGATGTGCTTCTAGTGCTATAGTTAAAAGAGCATCTAAATCTTCTGGTCTTTTTGCTATAGGTTTACAAAAGTGGTGAGGCATCATCATACCACCGATAACATCATCAAGAGTTAAAAGTAGGTGATGAACAGTTATAGTTGCATAAAGATTTTCATACTTGTCTAACATATCAACAGCAGCTTTAGTTGTGATATGCTCCATAATGATTTTTAGTTTAGGGAAGTTTTTAGCTAGAAGTTCATATATAGACATAAATTCAGCTTCTCTATCCATCACAAAACCATCTGTTTCACCATGAACCGATAAAGGAATCTCCAAATCACTCATAGCCTCTAATGTTTCTCTCATCTCTTCAATATCAAAAGATGAAACTCCACCCTCTGAGTTTGTTGTGATTCCAGCTGGGTATAATTTTATAGAAGTTATCTCATCAACAACAGATTCTAGAAATTTTTTATCGTAGTTTTTATAAAATAGTGTCATATATGGCTCAAAAAAGTCATTTGGAACAGCTGACATAACTCTTTTTTTATAAGCTTGAACATCTTCAAGTGAAGTGACAGGTGGAACAAGGTTTGGCATAATGATAGCTCCACTATAAGAGTAAGCAGTAAGAGGAGCAACAGTTTCTAGCATAACACCATCACGAAGGTGAAGGTGCATATCAAGAGGCATTAAAAGAGTGTGAGTTTTCATAATTTTCCTTAAATAAGTTAATTTAATTTATAAGTAAATTATATCTAAATCAAAATTAAAACTTATTTTTTTGGACATCTTTAGAGATAATATGTGCCATCTCTTTTACCTCTACAGCTACTTTATCTATACTATCTACTCTTTTTGCATTATCTTGTGTTGAGTTGTCTATCTCTGTTATGGTTGTATTTATAGCTGAAACACTTGAACTTTGTTCATCTATACTAAAACCAATATCTGTAATAGACTGTGTAAGAACATTTATATTTGCATTTATCTCTGCTAATGATTTTTGAGTTCTTTCTGCTAGTTTTCTAACTTCATCAGCAACCACTGCAAAGCCACGACCATGCTCACCAGCTCTAGCTGCTTCTATAGCTGCATTTAGTGCTAAAAGATTTGTTTGTTCTGCTATATCTGCTATGATAGAGATAACAGATTTTATATCATTTGATTGGCTAATCACCTCTTTAGCTTTACTAGATGTGTCTTGACTAGATATATCTATCTCTTGCATCTTATTTGCTGTTTCTCGAAGCATAGTTACTTGTTGTGTTGTTACATTATTTAACTCTTGCATCTGTTCTTGTAAAAAATCAGATTTTAATAATAAATCATCAGAACTATGAGCAGAATTATTTAACATATCAACAATCGCATTTTTAAGAGTATTTATCTCATTTATTAATGTTTCAAAAACACCACCTTTCTCTATATCATTAAGTTTCAACTCTTTTGTATAATCATATTTTGCATATTGTTCTAATGTTTTATCTATAGTGAGAAAGTTACTTTTTAAACTTTCAAGAGCATTATTTACTGTAGACTTTAATTCTAAAAGATTTGGATTATTTGTTTCAACTTCTATATGCTCAGAGAACCAACCTTTAGCTACTCTACTCATAACATTTTTAGTGTCTTCTATAAAAGAATTATCCTCTTCTAAACTTAATTTTGTTCTATTTATATTGTTATTCACCTCTTTAGCCATAATACCAAATTCATCATTTGAACTATCATCAAGTAGATTTACTTCATTTTTATTTCTATTGATATAATCGAAAAAGTCTAGTAAACCTAAATGAAATTTATTTAAAGAGTTAGTTATACCATCTGCAATTATTTTAGAGAAAATCAATATAAATATTACTATAAATAAAATTATTCCAGAAGTGGTATATAATGAAATATATGTTTTAGAAATTTGTTTGTTTATAGTTTCTTCTAAACTCTGAGAAAGATAATCATCAATTTTTTTAAGCAAATTTATTTTTATTGTTATTGTATTAAACCAATGATTATAATCTATATTAAATCCACCAATATTTTTAGCATTAAATGCTATTTGTCTCATTCTATTTACTTCATCAATATATTTTCCAGTAACTGTTTTGTTGTAAAAATCAATCATCTTTTTATTTGCAGATTTTTTAAAACTAATTAAAAAAGAGTTTTGCTCTGTTACAAGCTTTGTAAACTTCTCTTTCATATTTGGTAAAAATTTATTTCTAGCAAAGGTGTTAGACATTACAGCTCTTTCGATTCCAGCTCTCTCTTTACTCATAGTAAAATTATACCAAGCTAGTAAATCTCTAGCTTCATTTACATTTGTTGCATCTTTTGTTATTGCACCAATTATATTTAAAAATATAGCATTCATATGTGTGTAATAACCAATAACTTTAGCACCACCCATATTTAAAGATGTTGCACCATATCGAATATCTTTAAGTTTAGATAATTCTATTAAACCATTAGCTAAATATGATTTTGCCTCTGGATTCAGCGATGATGTACCAAATCTTTTTAAAATCTCTTTAAATTTTTTAAGTTTTTTGTTTGTAACTAATCTTTGTGCAGGTAATCTTTTTGTAAAACTTTTACCATTACTCCCAACATAACCAGCAGTAGCACCCCTTTCTTTTTGTGTTTCGTGAACTAAATTTGTTATAGCAACTGCTAATTTTACATTTTTAGCTGTGACTGGGTTTGAGATTCTAAGATTTTTAATTATATAATCTTCAGTTTTTTTAAGTAAAGATAGTTTTTTAGATATTGTGTCAAACCAATAAACAGGATCTACACCAAAACCACCTATAGAATTAGCTTCTAAAATAGTTTTTCTCATACGATTTACTTCTAAAATAGCTTTATTTTTAAATGTATTGGAATAAAACTTTTTGGCATCATCAGAAGCATATTCATTAAAACTTATCATAAATGAATCTTGTGCTGATATTAAATTACTAAATTTAGATCTACTACCATTTTTAAAATAATCAGTTGTTGTTATATTTGTACCAACGGCTCTTTCTATCCCAGCTCTCTCTTTAGCCATCAAGAAGTTAAAATAAGCGATGATTTGTCTTGTAATCTCTGGTGATGATGAGTAAGTTGAGATTTTAACAATCGTATTTAAAAATTTACTATTCATAGTTGTATAGTACGATATAGCATCTTTTGTTTTTATATCTAAAGAATTTATTTTTGATCTTATTGTATTTAGTTTTTTTGCATCAAGTAGAGCATATTTTAATGGAGAATTTATTTTTTTATCAATACTAGATATATCAAGTTTTTTTAATAAAATGATTAGATTTTCGATTCTCTTATCGGTAACTATTCTTTGTTTTGGAAGTTTATTTTTAAAGTTTTTTCCATCACTACCTAAGTATCCAGCACTCATACCCCTCTCTTTTTGTGTTTCATGTAAAACTAAGGAGATCGAACTTAAAAGTTGAGAAGTCTTTTCTATATTTTCTAAACTTGTTACTTTTGAGAAAGAACTATTGATAAGAATTGTAGCCAAGATAATAATTGTCATTGTTGGTACAAAAGTTTGTAAAATTAATTTCATTTTAATTGAAACATTTTTAAACATAGGTAAATCCTTTAAATTTAGTTATTGATAAAAGTTTAAAATAATATAAAATATTATATTATTTTAAAATAATATCTCTAAGTCTATCTAAATAATCTTTAAATTTAAAGGAAGTTTATATTTGAGTGGTGTGTTTCAATCAGATATGAGTAAATTTTGTTGAGGTTTTGTTAGTGATAAAATCACTTCAGCTTCCATATCTGGTGATAGTTTACCCCTTTCAACTAAATCTAGCATCTTATGTAGTCTTTTCTCTTTTAATTCTTGCTCTTTTAACATCTGTTCATGTTGAAGTTTCTCTTGGTGTAGTTTAGATTTTAGTTCCCTATTTTTTTTGTTATTTAGGTATAAAAGATATAGAGTTATCATCACTGATATAATCACTAAAATACTTATATATAGATTGTATTGTATGTCATCTTTTTTAGTTATGGCATCTATTTTAGATGTTTGTATCTTTGTTACAGAATCTGTTTTAGCTACCTCTTTTTGAGCATTTGCATTTACTTTTGCTATCTCTAGTTGGTTGTTTGATTTTATTTTAGCTATCTCAATCTTTGTATTTGAATCTATTTTTGAAATTGCTATTTTATTTTCTCGATTTTTTTGATCGTTTGCTGAAACATATGCTAAAGAGTTTGGATTAACACCTGTTGTTGCACCTAGTATGGAGATTCTATTTTTATCATTATGAAGTTTAGTCTCTTGGCAACCTGTCAAAGAGGCAAATAAAAGTATGCTAAGTAGGGATGTTTTTATGTATGAAATCGTCATTTTAACTCCGTCTAATATTTTATGAATTATATCACAAAATATTAAAGGAATTTTTTATAGCATCGTTAGTTTTTTGCGATTTTAATCAAATCGTTAATGCTATTTTCATAAATTTTCACATCTGTTTGTGAAGTTGATTCAAATCTAGTAACTAAAACAGGAGTTGTGTTACTAGCACGAACTAACCCCCAACCATTTTCAAAGTTGATTCTAACACCATCTACATCAATTATATCTTTTATAGTTGGAAATGAACTAGGTGGGTTTTTTAGTAACTCTTTTACTTTAGCTATGATTTTAAACTTTTCAGATTCTGTAGTTTCTACTTTTATCTCTTCAGTTGAGTAAACAAGTGGAAGTTTAGCTAGTTCAGCATCTAAATCGATTCCATCATTTACAAGTTCTAACATTCTAAGAGTTGCATAGATAGCATCATCATAACCAAAGTAACGATTTTTGAAAAAGATATGACCACTAACTTCACAAGCTAAATCAGCACCTGTCTCTTTCATCTTTACTTTTAAGTTTGAGTGACCAGTTTTATACATGATAGCTTTACAACCACGATTCTCTAACTCATCATACATAACTTGTGAACATTTAACCTCACCTATAACAGTTGGTTTGTCCATCTTCATCGAGTAGAGTAGAGCCATCATATCGCCCTTGATATTGTTTTTATGAGTAAGAACTGCAATTCTATCAGCATCACCATCATAAGCAAAAGCTATATCATTACCATCTGCTAAAAGTTTTTTAACATCTTCTAAGTTATGCTCATCTGATGGGTCTGGATGGTGGTTAGGGAAAGTTCCATCAGGATCAACATAAAGTCCTGTTGTTTTAAGTTCAAGTGCTTTAAATATATCTTCCGTAACCACACCAGCAACACCATTACCACAATCATAAGCGATTTTAGTAGGCATACCTTTTAGGTGTTGAAATTCAGAAACTAAAAAATCAACATAACGAGTTACAGCATCTATCTCAGTAACTTCCCTTTTTTCAGGTTTAGGTATGTAGTCCATCGCTTCACACTCATCACCTAAAGCATAGATATCATCACTAAAAAATGGTGCTTTATCTACTGTAATTTTAAAACCGTTGTACTCACTAGGGTTATGTGAACCTGTAATCATTACAGAAGCATCAGGTACGATTCCATCCCACTCTTGGTAGTTTGCAAAGTAGTTTACAGGTGTAGGAACAAGCCCCATACCAAGAACTTTTTTACCACCAGCATTAAGACCAGCTACAAGGTACTCAAAAAGGATAGGGGAGTGACTTCTAGCATCATAACCAACTGCCACATAATCACCTTTGATTTTAGAAGCTAAAACGAAACCGATTCTAGTAACACTTTGCTCATTCAACTCTTTTTCGTAGATTCCTCTTATGTCGTATTCTCTATAAATGCTCAATATATCAACCTTATTTTGTATTGGTGTAATTTTACACTAAAACTCTTATGATATTATTAGCAAAAAAATAGACTTCTTGAATAACTTATGAAATTGAAAATATTGCTAAAAGTGATAGGCTCTTTTCATTAAGGTTATGCAAGAAGTCTAATAAAGAGTATTTATGAATGAAATATATTTAAAAGATTATAAAAAGCCAGAGTTTAGTATAAAAAGAGTTGATTTAGTTTTTGATTTATATGAAGATTATACAACTGTTACTAATGTTATGGATATAGTAAAAGTAGATTTGGATGCTAAAGATTTAGAGTTAGATTCTATAGATTTGGAGTTAGTTGAACTTTGGATAAATGATTTGAAGTTAAAAGATACTCGCTATGTTTATGGTGATGAAAAGCTAAAGATTTTTAATGTGCCTGAGAGTTTTTCTATAAAAGTGATAAATAAAATTTATCCTCAAAATAACACTGAACTAGAGGGGCTTTATAAAAGTGGTTCTATTTTCTGTACCCAAAATGAGCCAGAGGGTTTTAGAAGAATCACACCATACCTAGATAGACCAGATGTTATGAGTGTTTTTACAACTACTGTTATTGCTGATGAGAAAACTTACCCTATTTTACTCTCAAACGGTAACAAGAAACAGTGTCACGATTTTATGAATGGTAGAGTTGGTGTAACTTGGTGTGACCCACATCCAAAACCAGCTTACCTTTTCGCACTTGTTGCTGGTGATTTAGGCTCTATAAGTGATGAGTTTACAACTGCTAGTGGTGAAAGTGTGGAGTTAAATATCTACTGTGATAAAGGTAATGAATCTAAATGTACTCATGCTATGAGATCATTAAAAGAGGCTATGGTTTGGGATGAACAAAAATATGGTCGTGAGTATGACTTAGAGATATACAACATAGTAGCAGTAGATTCTTTTAATATGGGTGCGATGGAAAATAAAGGGTTAAATATATTTAACTCACACTATGTTTTAGCAGATGAAGATAGTGCTACTGATGCTAACTTTATGGGTATTCAAGCTGTTATAGCACATGAGTATTTTCATAACTGGACTGGTAATAGAATCACTTGTAGAGATTGGTTTCAGCTTACTCTTAAAGAGGGGCTTACAGTTTTTAGAGATCAAAGTTTTTCAGCAGATCTTAACTCAGCAGAGGTTCAAAGAATCGAAGATGTAAAAGCATTACGAGAGAGACAGTTTGTTGAAGATGCTTCACCAACATCACACCCAATCCAACCTAAATCTTATATATCTATGAATAACTTTTACACTTCAACTGTTTATGAAAAAGGTGCTGAAGTTATAAGGATGATTCACACACTTTTAGGTGAGAAAAAATATAGAGATGCGACAGATCTGTACTTTAAAACTTTTGATGGTCAAGCTGTAACTACTAACGATTTTCTTTGGGCTATGAGTGAGGGTGGTGGAATCGATTTAACTCAGTTTGAAAATTGGTATCATAAAAAAGGTACACCTGTTTTAAAAGTTGAAGAGTTTTACGAGGATGAAACTTTTAGAATCAAGTTTACACAAGAGGGTGATTTTTACTTTCCACTTAGAGTTGGAATCATAGATTCTATAACTGGTAAAGAGTTGGTTGATGAGATTCTAATCATAGATAAAAAAACAGATGAGTTTAGTTATAAAGATATAAAAGCTAAACCGATAACATCTATAAATAGAGATTTTACAGCACCAATCATAGTTGAGGAGAAAGATAAAGATTTCTCTTTTTTAATGAAGTATGATAAAAATAGCTTTAACAGATATGAAGCTACACAAAACTATGCTACTAAAACTTTACAAACTATGATGAATGGTGGTGAGATAGATGAAAAATTTGTAGAGGCTTATGGATACCTTTTAGATTTGGATGTTGATCTTTCATATAAAGCACTTCTTTTAGAGTTACCGACTGTATCTACACTTATGCAAAAACAGGATGTTGTTGAGTTTAGTGTTATCTATGAAGCTAAAGAGAGACTAGATTTACATTTAGCAACAGTTTATGAAACTAAACTTTTAAAAATCTATGAATCTCTTGATGATAAAACTATACCAAACCGTGCTATGAAAAATAGAGCTTTAAAGATTCTATCTGCCTTAGAGAGTGATGAGGTTATAAAACTAACACAAGAGCAATATAAAACATCAACAACAATGACACAAAGAATCGTAGCTTTAGATATACTAGAAAATATATCTAAATATGATGCTAAAAGTGAACTAGAAAACTTTTATGAGAGATATAACAATGATACTTTAGTTATGAACAAATATTTTGCGATTCTAGCATCATCAAGTGCTAAAGATGTTTTAGCAAGAGTAAACGAGTTACAAAATGATGAGGTTTATGATGAAAAAGTTCCAAATTTAGTTCGCTCACTCATAGGAAGCTTTAGTAGAAACTATAAATATTTTCATTCTAAAGATGGAAGTGGATATAAATTTATAGCAGATAAAATCATAGAGATAGACAAAATAAATCCACAAATGGCATCATCTTTATCAGGTGCATTTAAAATCTACCCTAAAATGGATAAAATCAATAAAGCTTTAATGAAAATAGAGTTGCAAAAGATACTAGATACTAAATCTCTTAGTAAAAATTGTTATGAGATTGTAAATAAAATCTTAAATTAGAAAATAAAGTGTGTAAATTTTACACACTTCTAAATATATTCAAATTTTAATATATATGAAAAAATTATACTAAAATGGTTCTTATCCTTTAAATATCTTCAAATATGCCCATAAAATAGGGCTTTAAAAACTTCATAACTTTATTGTATAATAATTATTTATTAAATAATAATACTTTTTTTAAATTTTCTGATAGAATGGTGCTAAAGTTTCTTAAGTAGGAGAAGATAACCAATTATGTTAGTTATCTTCTCTTACTTACTACTTGAAATAGAGGAAGAAAAAATGGCAAGATTAATTGTTTTAGGTGGTGGTGTTGCAGGTCATACGACTGCTACATTCGCTGCAAAATGGTTGGGTTCATCTCATGAAGTTGTAGTTGTTACTCCAAATGCAAAATGGAACTGGATTCCATCAAATATTTGGGTTGGTGTTGGTCAAATGACTAAAGAAGAGGTTACTTTTGATTTAGCTCCTGTATATGCTAAAGCTGGTATCACATATAAACAAGCTAAAGCTGTATCTCTTAACCCAGAAGGGAATGAAAGTAGTGACAAACCATTTGTAACTATTGAGTTTACTGGTCAAGGTAAAGCTGGTGAAAGTGAAAATTTAGAGTATGATTATATTGTAAATGCTACTGGCCCAAAACTTAACTTTGGTGCTACACCAGGTCTTGGTGAGGGTTCACAAATGGGTGAGCATACTGTTTCTGTTTGTACTGCTGATCATGCTGTTCATGCTTCACATGAGCTTCACAAATGTATTGACAAAATGAAAGCTGGTGAGAGACAAAAATTCTTAATCGGTACAGGTCATGGTATGTGTACTTGTCAAGGTGCTGCATTTGAGTATATCTTCAATATTGAACATGAGTTAAAATCAGCTGGTGTTCGTGATATGGCAGATATGAAATGGATCTCAAATGAGTCTTTCTTAGGTGACTTTGGTATGGGTGGTCTTCATATGAAAGTTGGTGGTTATGCTGTTAGTTCTAAACTATTTGCTGAATCATTATTTGCTGAAAGAAATGTTGAGTGGTTAATTGGTGCTCATACAAACAAAGTTGAAGCTGGTAAAGTTGGTTATGAACTACTAGATGGAACTATGGGTGAAGAGACATTTGATTTTGCTATGCTTATCCCACCATTTGCTGGTGTTGGAATCAAAGCTTTTGCTAAAGATGGTTCAGATATTACTGATACTATTTTTGCTCCAAACGGTTTTATGAAAGTTGATGCTAAATATGATGCTGGTGCTTATGAAAACTGGAAAGCTAGTGATTGGCCAAAAACATACCAAAATCCATCATATGGAAATATGTTTGCTGCTGGTATCGCTTTTGCTCCACCACATTTAATCTCTAAACCGATGAAGTCTCCAAATGGAACTCCGATCAATCCAACTCCACCAAGAACAGGTATGCCTGCTGGTATTATCGGTAAAGCTGTTGCTCATTCTATTTGTGATTTGATTAACAAAGGTGAATCTGCTCATCTACATGAAGCTTCTATGGCTGATATGGGTGCTGCTTGTGTTGCTTCTGCTGGTAAAGGTCTTTTAACAGGTACTGCTGCTGCAATGACTGTTTATCCTGTTGTTCCAGATTTTGAAAAATACCCGGGAACTGGTAGAGATACAGAGTATACTTTTGGTGAGATCGGTCTTGCTGGACATTGGATCAAACATATACTACACCATATGTTTATCTACAAAGCAAAACTTAATCCAGGTTGGACTCTGATTCCAGAATAAGCTATAAAAAGGAAAATTATGAAAAAAGAAGAATTAAATTTCGCTAAAAGTACAGCATTTAATCAAACAATGATTCCAGGTGCATTTGCTAGAAAAATGAGAACTTGTCTTATTTGGCAAGCGATTAGATTTGCTATCATCAATATTAAGATGCTAATTGTAGTTAGTAAAAGTCACTAACATTGTAATAGTTTTGGGTTTATACCCAAAACTTACTATCACCTCTACACAATCCCCTAAAATAAGGTTTATCCTAATGTTAAAAGATATAATCAAATATCCAACTCCTCTCTCAAAAGAGTATGCAACTGATGTTCGTAGTTTTAATGAAGAGCTTTTTACACTTCTTGATGATTTAAAAGATACTATAAAAGCTAATTCATTAGATGCTCTTTGTGCATTTCAGATAGGAAGTTACTATAATGTTATAGTTTTTAAAGATGATAACGGTGATTTTGTAGAGTTGATAAACCCTCGGTTAATCTCACATAGTGGTAAAGTGACTACAGATGAAAAAACTGCTTACTATGGTGATACAAGTGCAGAGATAACTAGGTTTGAAAATATTAGTATTGTTTATCAAGATAGAGATGCAAAAAATCAAACTCTAAAAGCTAGTGGCGATTTAGCTGTAGTTTTACAAAGAAAGTTAGATTATACATTTGGAGCAACATTTTTACATAGGTTATCGATAGATGATAAAGAGAAGTTTGAGTTAAAACTTCAAAATGGTTCAGTTATAGTTAGTGATGAAGTTTGTCCAACTATATTTAACAGAGATAAAATTCTAAAAGTGATAAATGTAGTGTTAATATCTATGGTCGCTTTAGTAATCAGTTCATTATTTATAACCGATAGTGAGGCTATATCTACTATATGGAAAGTTCAGATTTACAGTTTTGTAACTGTTTTAGCATTAAACATCATATACTTTTTTTATGCACAATATGAGGGTAAAAAGTATACTTTATGTGGTTCTTGTCAGATTGGTAATATCGTAGGTAGTATAGTTATAAATCTAATTAAACTAACTACGATAATGGTGGTATCATATTTTACAATATAATACTATTATTTAAGTGTAGCTTTTACCCAAGAGATCATTTTTTCATTTATAGGTTGCATTGGTGCTTGCATAAATGAAACAGTAAAACTATCTTTTTCCTCTACAACAGCGATACTTCTAGGTCTGATTGCAAGGATTTTTGGATTTGGTATTTTTTGACCAAAACAAAAGATGATGTTTTTAGCATCTACGATACCATCTGCAATTTCGTGACCTTCTAAACTTGTTGTATGCTCATAATGATCAAATATAGCGATAAATTTTCCAATAATATCTGCTTCTATTTTAGTTTTAAAATGTTCCATAAATTGTTCTACATTTTCTAAGTTTGTATCTGATTTTTTGATAGTTAAAGATTTAACTGGGTATTTCTCTAATAGAGTTGATTTTGTCATTGTTTGTCCTAAATTTTTGTGGAATTAAAGCATATTAATTATTAAAAGTAAGTTAAGAAAAAATTATGATTTTTATAATGAAAAAATATAAAGATTCTAGTATAATTATGGATGTCTTATTTTGTATATATAGTAAAATGTAATGATGATACTCTCTATACTGGGATAGCGATAGATGTAGAAAAACGGCTAGATGAACATAACCATTTATCTAAAGGTGCGAAGTATACAAAAGCTCGTCGTCCAGTTGAGTTAGTTTATAAAGAGAAGTGTGAAGATAGAAGTTGTGCTTGTAAAAGGGAGTATGCTATAAAACAGTTATCAAGAAAAGAGAAAAAGGAGTTGATAGATGCTTAAAATATATATAGATGGTGATGCTTTTCCAAATTTACTAAAACCTATAATCTTTCGCTCTATAGAGAGATTGAACATAGAAACATTTGTAGTGGCAAATAAAAAAATAAATATAGGAAAATCAAGGTTAATCACATATCTGGTTGTTGATGCTGGAGCTGATGAGGCTGACCATAAAATAGTAGAGATGTTAGAGGAGGGTGATTTAGTTATAACAGCTGATATACCTTTAGCAGATAGAGTGATAAGTAAAAATGCCCATGCGATAGATCATAGGGGTGAACTTTATAGTGTTGATAACATAAAACAATATTTAGCGATGAGAGATTTGATGGATAAAATAAGGGAGAGTGGAGAGATAACAAAAGGTCCAAAACCTTTTGGGCAAAAAGATGCCCATCAGTTTGCTAACCAACTAAATAGCTTTTTAGCAAAGTATCTTAAAGGTTGAGGTTATCTTTGTTTCCCAACAAAGAAACCACCAGCCATACCTAAAGGTACAACTGTTGAATAAAATAAGAATCTATCACTTAGTTCACTAACAAACATTAAGATTAATGATAATGCAAGTATGATAGATGCTCCTACAATCATCCCCGAGCCTAGTAACATATTTACGATAAGTGGTAAAAACAATCCTGCTATTATGATAGATATAAAACGAAATTTTTTAACATTGGCAAAATTTTCATCATATAATCTAGCTGTTCTTTTTAGTTGGTAACTATCTTTATCTGCATTGTGTAAACTTCTTATATCTTCATAACTAAAGAAAAGTTGAGCCATAGCCCCTATCATCCCTAACGATATAAGTGGTGTGGCAATATCATCTAAATCAAACAAAATAGCTACAAAAGCTAGTAAAAAAGCTCCAACATAAGAAACACCGAAAAACTTTAAGTTTGTTGTAATTCTGTCCCATGATGGACGGGCTTTGATTCTATATATCATCGCTTGTGCATAGATTCCATATATACCTGTAGCTAAAGTTATAGCATCAACCACTAAACGGATAAAAGTTGGTGCATTGATGTGGTTACAACTCATAGAGTTGAAAAGTTGGCTAAAGGCTGGAAACTATCCACCCTCCATCTCACCAACTCTTCTCCATTTTATATCTGCTGGATTGTTGTTTTGTTCATTACAAGCAACTTCACAACAGTGACACCCAACACAAGCAGTCGCATCAAAGTGAAAACGGTACTGTTCACCCTCTTGAAGTTTTGGAATATCTATACTATAGTTTCCACACTGCATCCCTGTTTCGGCTTGATGGTCTATAAAACTTTCTATTGGTGTTTGCACGGTTTAAATCTCCATATAATTATATGTTTAGATTATACAATAGTTATGATATGTTTATAGTTTCATCTTGGTTAAATTTTGTACATACAAGATTAAATTATCATTTAATATTTATTTTATTATTGTATAATGGATGTATTAGAGAAGGAGTTATTATGGCAGAAACTGAAAATAATATAGCAGATGGAAATTTGACCCAAAAAGAGATAATCCAACTTTTACTACATAATGCTCAACATATGGCAACAAGAGAAGAAGTAAAATCAGATATAAAAGATTTGAAAGCTGAAATAAAAGAGGATATGAGTAAAGTTGAGATATCACTAAAAGAAGATATATCAAGAGTTGAGACATCGCTGAAAGAAGATATGTCTAAATTAGAAGTAAATATATCAAGAGTTGAAACATCTCTTAAAGAAGATATATCAAGAGTTGAGACATCGCTGAAAGAAGATATGTCTAAATTAGAAGTAAATATATCAAGAGTTGAAACATCTCTTAAAGAAGATATATCAAAAGTTGAGACATCGCTGAAAGATGACAATAAAAACTTAAGTAAAAGAATGGATAGATTTATGTTTTGGTCGTTAGGTCTTACTATTACATCTACATTTTTAATTTTAGGTTTTATGTATAAAATACTTTTATAAACACACTTAAGGAAAATATATGTTTAAAAATACAACGATTAAAATAAAATTCTTTCTTGCTTCTATCATAGCAGTAACAGGTTTTTTAATTATGGCTTACTTGCTTTATAGTTCAGTGAATGATGTGAAACAATTTGGGGATGCACAATCATCTGTTTCAAAATTAAAGGTAGATATGCTTACTCTTCGCAGAAATGAGAAAGATTTTTTACTTAGAAAAGATCTTAAATACAAAGCAAAATTTAAAAGTAATGTAGCCATTCTTCAAAAAGATTCTGCTAAATTAAAAAAATTACTTAAAGTAAATTCATTAGATGAAAATTCAGCTAAAGTGACTAAATTTACTTCAACTATAGTTGAATATAAAAATATTTTTTTAAGATTAGTGGCTAAACAACAAGAGATAGGGCTTAATCCAAAAGATGGTTTATATGGTAAGTTGAGAGATAGAGTTCATGTTGTTCAAAACATAGCTAAAAGTTTAAATGATGAAGATTTATTAGCTAAAGTTTACGAATTAAGAAAGCATGAAAAAGATTTTATGCTCAGAAGTGATACGAAATATGTTCAACAATTTAAGATTAAAATAGATAAACTCATCACTTCTACAACAGGTCAAGTACATAAAAATTTAGTTGATTATAAAATATCTTTCTTAAAATTGGTTAAAGCTCAAAATGAGATAGGTTTAAGTAGTGAAACTGGTTTAAGAGGTGAGATGAGAACCATCGTTCACAAAACAGAAAAACTGCTAAAAAAACTTCTTGTAGATACTAAAACAGAGATTGATAATGAGGTTTCTAATCTTTATACAATGGCACTTATATTAACAACAATTTTAGTAGTAAGTATGATGTTAATGGCTTATTTTATATCTCATAATATTTTAAACTCTTTAAATTTACTAAATAAAGCTATCACTGCTATTAGAAGAGATCGTGATGTTTCTCATCGAATCAAGCTTGTGAGTAATGATGAGATTGGTGATATTGTGAAAAATTTTAATAAATATTTAGTTGATTTAGAGGATGGAATTAAAGAGGATAAAATTTTTATTGAAGATGTTCAAGCGGTTATGTCAAGAGTTGGCTCAGGTTGGTTTTCACAAAGAATAGAAAAAGAAACAAATAACCCAACACTAATTTTACTAAAATCTACTATAAATGATGGACTTGAAAATCTAAAAACTATCTTTAAAGATATGGCAACAATTTTAGAACATTATTCTAGATTTGATTATAGTAAAGATGTTATTGTTGATGGTATAGAAAAAAATGGTGTTTTTGATAAACTGGTGTTAGATATTGGTAATTTAAGAGGTGCTATCGTTTCTATGATTGAAGTTTCTTCTCATAGTTCTACTCAACTTTTAAGTAAAGCAGATTTTTTAGATACTCAAATGGGCTTGTTAAAAGATTCTACTATCGAGCAATCAAAAAGTTTAGAAAGTACAACTTTAGCTATGAACCATATTACAGAGTTGATCGAAGATACATCTCAAAAAGCAAATGAAGTTGTTTCACAAACAGAAGATATAAAATCTATAGTTGGAATCATTGGTGATATAGCCGAACAAACAAATCTTTTAGCACTAAATGCAGCTATAGAAGCAGCAAGAGCAGGGGAACATGGTCGTGGTTTTGCAGTAGTTGCTGATGAGGTTCGTAAACTAGCTGAGAGAACTCAAAAGTCTTTGAGCGAGATCAATGTAAATGTAAATGTATTAACTCAATCTATAGCAGATATAGGTGGAAGTATAAACGAACAAAGTGATAGTATATCAAAAATCAACACTTCAATAGTTGAGATTGATAAAACAACAAAATCTAATTCTATAACAGTTCATGAAGTTAGTGTTGTTGCAAATGAGGTTCAAGGTATGGCTACAGAGATTCTTAGAGATACTAATAAAAATAAAATATAGTTAATTTTTATGATTTTGAAGTAATTTTAAAGAAAGAATAGATAGACTATGATATATAGTTTAATTGGGAGTTCAATAATGAAGAAAAAAATAGTTTTAAGTTTAGTTTCTATAAGTGCATTAACAACACTAAGTGCAGCTGATAATGTTGCTGATATGTTTAGTGATGGTAAAGTGAGTGGTCAAATTAGAGAGTATAGTATCTCAAGAAGTGTTAGTGATACTAGAAGTGCTAAGAGTGATTATATTCGTCGTGCTAATGCTATTGGTGGTCATCTGAAATTTGAAACTGCTGATTATAACGGTGTAAGTATGGGAACAGCTTTTTATACAACATCTGGTTTTGGATTGGATGATAATAAAACAGACTATACAGAAGTAGATCCAACTTTACTTGGTAGTGACAATGAAGGTTATGCAATTATGGGTGAAGCATACTTAAATCTTAAGTATGGAAAAACATCTTTTAAAGCTGGTCGTCAAAAATTAAATACTCCATTAGCTGGTGCTGATGATGTTAGAATGACACCAAACTTTTTTGAAGCTTACCTTTTAGTAAATACAGATATTAAAGATACTACTTTAATTTTAGCTCATGCTACAAAATTTGCACAAGGTACATTTGGTAGAGCATATGGTGGTGGTATTCTTGCTGCAACTGGTGGTTACTCTGCTGTCGATACAAAAGACCAAGTTAATCATTTTGTAAATATGGGTAAATATGCAGTTGGTAAAGATACTGATGGTGTTAGTATCGCTGCTGTTACATATAAAGGTATAGAAAACTTTAAACTTCAAGTATGGGATTACTATGCTCACGATATTTTAAATGCTGTTTATGCAGATGTTTCTTACTCTTGGACTTGTTTGCTAACTGATAAAGTAAAACCATTTGCTGCGGCTCAAGTTATAAAAGAGAATGATGTAGGTGATAGATACTTAAGTGGACTTGGTGGTGATGGTAAGATAGATTCTCTTTACTACGGTTTAAAATTTGGTTTCAAAGTTGAAAACTTTACGGCATCAGTTGCATACTCTAAAACAACTGAAAATGATGCTACTGATGCTTCATATGCAAATGCCATCATCTCACCATGGGGTGCAATGCCAGCATATACACAAGGTATGGTTACAAGACATGTATTTTTAGCAGGTACGGAAGCAAACAAAGTAGCTGTCTCTTATAACTTCAAAAACTTTGGTGCAGATATAAAAACTGTTGCTTATTATGCTTCTTATGCTATGGCTGATTATAATGGTTATACTGAAGGTGATACAGATGAAACTGGTTTTGACATCATCTATAACAATGCTATTGTAAAAAATTTACAACTTCGTTTTAGAGGAAACTTCTCAAATGATTTTTATGTAAAAAATTCTGATTCTAATACTGCTCTTAATGGAAATGTAGGTTGGGATGAGTATAGATTTATAGCAAACTATAGTTTCTAAAAGATAAAGTTATGAAACGAATCTCCATAAAAGCTAGAATACAGCTTATAATTTTAACAACTATTATAGTAGTCTCTACTATCTTAGTTGTGCAATCTATCATTAGTATAAAAGCAACAACAGATGATAATGTAGCTACTTACCAGAAAGAGGCTTATGCAAATAAAGAAGCAGAGTTAAAAAACTATGTTTCTATTGCAGTTGAATCTATAAAATCATTTTATGATAGAACATCTCGTGATAAGATAGAAAATGAGGTAAAAGAAGACTTAAAACTTCAAGTAGATTTTTTACTTAATATCATCCAAAATGAATATGACCAAAACAAAGACAAAATGAATGAAGAAACTCTTAAAAAGAGTATTATCCAAATAGTTAAAAATACAAGATATGGTAAAAATGGGTATTTTTGGATAAATGACTATACTCCAACTATGGTTATGCACCCTATAAAACCATCTTTAGATGGTAAAAACTTATCTAAGGTAAAAGATCCAAATGGTGTTTACCTTTTTAATGAGATGGTTAAAGTTGTAAAAGCTGATGGTGCAGGTACTGTAAAATATGCTTGGGCAAAACCTGGTTTTGATAAACCACAATTAAAAGTATCTTATGTTAAAGCTTTTAAACCTTATCATTGGATCATAGGTACTGGTGCATATGTATCAGATGTAACAAAAGAGATTCAAAAAGATGCCTTAGTAACAGTTTCAGATATGAGATTTGGAAAAAATGGTTATTTTTGGATAAACGATACTGAACCTAAAATGGTTATGCATCCAATCAAAACTAACCTTGTTGGTAAAAATTTATCTGGTGTAAAAGATCCAAATGGTGTTTATGTTTTTAGAGAGATTGTAAAAACTGCAAAAAAAGGTGATGGTGGAATTCTTAAATTTTTATGGACAAAACCAAATAGTAGTGTTCCTGAACCAAAACTTGCTTATGTAGAACTTTTCAAACCTTGGGGTTGGATCATAGGTACTGGTGCATATATTGATGATATAGAGAAGCATATTGTTCATATGCAAGAAAAAGCTGATGAGCAGATAAAATCATTGATAGTAAGCACTGTTGTTATTTCTGTAGTTATTACTATTTTACTTTATCTTATGACGATGTATATTATAAACAATAGTGTTTCTAAGCCGATTGATAAATTTAAAAAGAAAATTTTAAATATATCTACCAATAATGATTTAACTCAAAGAATGGATACAGATGCACCAGCCGAGATTAGTGAGATGGGAACGAACTTTAATATTTTGATGCAATCACTAGATGAACTTTTACGAACTGCTAAGTCGTCATCTATAGAAAATGCTTCTATAGCAAATGAACTTTCAAGAACATCGCTAAGTGTTGGAAAAAATGTTGAACATTCTGTTTCTATAGTAGAGGTAGCAACAAGTAATGCAAAATCTGCACAAGTTGAGATAGAGAATGCCATTACTGATGCACAATCTTCTACAGATGATATAATCAAAGCAAATGAAAACTTAGAGGGTGCTAGAGATGATGTTGTTTCTTTAGCTAGGAAAATCAATACGACAGCAGATGTTGAACTAAATCTTGCACAAAATATGCAAAATTTATCTAATGAAGCAAATGAGGTTAAATCTATTTTAGTTATCATTGGTGATATCGCAGATCAAACAAACTTACTTGCACTTAATGCAGCTATTGAAGCAGCTAGAGCAGGTGAGCATGGTCGTGGTTTTGCTGTTGTTGCTGATGAGGTTAGAAAATTAGCTGAAAGAACTCAAAAAACATTATTAGAGATAAATGCTACTATCAATGTTATAGTTCAGTCTGTAGGCGATGCTTCTCAACAGATGAGTACAAACTCTCAAGATATACAAGAGTTAGCTAACATAGCACAAGATGTAGAGACTAGAATCAACACAACTGTATCTATAGTAAATCGTGCTGTAGAAGCTAGTGATAGTACAGTAAAAGATTTTGTTAATACTGGTAAAAATGTATCTATCATTGTAGATAAAGTTGAAGAGATAAATACTATATCATCAACAAATGCTAGAAGTGTTGAAGAGATTTCAGAAGCTGCTAAACATCTAAATACATTAACTAATGAGCTAAATGTAGAACTAGAAACATTTAGAACATAAATAACTTACCTACTAAAGCATCTCGTTGTGAGATGCTTAATAAAAACCATAAATTACTTTAATTGATTAAAAAGTAGGCATTTAATAATTTATTAAGTGCTACTTTTTTAATCATAAAATTCATCTAAAAAATTAAAAAATCTACTATAATTGTAATAATAATTTTATGGCAGGATTTAAAGAACTAAAAGGTCAAGGACATACACCGACATTGTGATGTGTCAACCCTAATTCATACTAATCATAAACTATTCTAAGCAACTATTTCATTTTGTAACATAAACTCTTCATACTCAACTGGAGATAAATTATTATTAGAACTATGCATTCTTTGTCTATT
>Ga0256842_1000781_pt1 | contig 27500 bp, 29 predicted proteins | sample 4559240metaG_FD_185973 | JGI IMG/M metagenome (GOLD analysis project Ga0256842, IMG submission 185973) | Hydrothermal vent microbial communities from Guaymas Basin, Mexico - 4559-240 | ecosystem: Environmental > Aquatic > Marine > Hydrothermal vents | place: Mexico: Guaymas Basin | collected... | reverse complement strand
AGTTCACGACGAGCTGATATCGTGATGATCGTCCCCTTTCTGAGGTGCTTCGATGTATAGCGATTTCTGAAGCTCTTCTAGGTTCCTAGCAATAGTTTCGAGTTTCGAGACGACCCGTTCAAATGATTGACTGCAGCCCCTAAGCGTGCTCACGTACTTGGAGGCTACATCAACAAAATTAGCGAGCTTTTCTACTAATTCGCTTAACATCTCTATCGTTGTACCAAGCTTCGTTCTAGCGTAGGCAAGCTTCGCAAATCTTCTGATTGAAGACCATTTCTTCGCCCATCTAGGTATCACACCCATGGATCTAAGCTCCTCGACTATCTTCATCATTTCGTGGAGCTCCATGCCGAGCCTAGACGCAGCCTCATTGGGGCTGGAACTCGTTGCAACGGCTTCCATCACCTTTAGATGCTCTTGCTTTGGTAGCGAAGGCGATGCCAGCAACACCTCTACGAACTCCGAGAACGCTTCTTCAACGGCTTCGCGAACAATAACCTCGAGTTCCTCACTATCGACAAGGAATACATCCGAGAGCTGAATCACTTCGACACCTAGTCTCGCGGCCAGTTCCTTAGCTGCATCATCTGCGAAACCCTTGCATATGACTAGGGGCTTCATACCCAACAGCAACGCATTCACGTAGGCTTGCCGTACTCCAGTAACATCTATGCGTCCCGACTTGACTTCCACTGCGTAGAGTTCTCCCGAAGGAGATCGTGCAACTATATCTACTTCGCCAACCTCTACGTTGTTGATGATGATCTTCTTGTGCGTCTCTACAACGATGAATCCTCTGCTTCGCAGAACTTCTTCAGCTATCCTCTCGCTACTACGCCATCTCTGCGCTCCCGAGATCTGCATCGAACCCCCGTTTCGAGACGTTCATCAAGCTAATATCTGCTTCGCAGAAATATCGTTGGGATGATGTGTGGGACCCTCGAGCGATCGATGAGCGAGGTCAGAGATGCTGACCGCCATCAGCTATAACGCTGTGGTGATGAAGCGTTCCAACACTGATGCCGTGATGAGCTTTCGCCCCTCCTGACACTACGATATAAATCTCTGCTTCGTGAAACCATGATTTGGGCGTCTATGGTGCTGAAGGACGTTAAGGTCGTAAAGATCGAGGATGTCGAACCCGTACCCGTTGAGCAAGGCGAGAAGACGTACATCCGAGTCCTGTTCTCAGTATCCGAAGCTCCTACGTATTCCATGAGGATCTTCGAGATGGAGCCCGGAGGACATATCTATGCACATAAGCATCCGTGGGAACACGAGATACTGGTCCTCGAGGGACGTGTAAGGATAAGAGTCGAAGATAAGGTATTCGATCTCGAGCCGGGTACCGCCATATTCATTCCACCGAATAGAGTTCACGAGTACTGGAACGTAGGATCGTCGAGGGCAAGATTTGTATGTGTTATACCGGTACGACCCACAGCGTAACGGTGGTTTGTAGAGGCTGTGGTTGGAGAGCTAGTCTTGGAGAAGCAAAGCAATTACATTGCTGCCCTCGTTGCGGGCACTATCTCGATCTTGAGCTTGATAGGTTCTGGGAGCCTAGAGGTCGTGGATTGGCTCGCTATGCCTCTATGCTAGCAATGGTTCCCGCCAAAACACTAGGCGAGGGAGATACTCCTCTCATAGAGATCTCGCAAGGTCTCTACGTAAAGGCTGAGTATCTGAATCCTAGCGGGAGTTTCAAAGATCGTGGTGCTTCGCTATGTGTAACACATGCATGCATGCACGGCTACAGCACTATCGTTGAAGATACCTCCGGCAATACTGGGATAGCGTTATCGATGTACGCTGCTCGGTGTGGGATGAGGATGAGAGTTGTTGTACCGAGAGATGCGCCCGAAGGAAAGGTTAAGCTGCTAAGACTCCTTGGAGCCGAGGTGGTGTTCGCTGAAGATAGAGGCTCGGCATCCAGAATAGCTCGCGAACTTGCATCGTTGGGAGAGTACTATGCTTCGCATCTCACGAACCCGCTCTTCATTGAAGGTCCGCGAACGATAGCTTACGAGATCTACGAACAGCTCGGTGAAATCGATAACGTGGTAGTTCCCGTAGGTTCTGGCGGTCTAGTACTGGGCATTGCGTACGGATTCCAAGATCTTCTCAAGCTTGGCTTGATACGAAGAATTCCAAGAATAGTGGCTGTACAACGATGCGATGTAGCGCCTCTCTACAGAGCGATCTACGGTCTTAAAGAGCCGGGTGGAGATGCTTGGCTTGCAGACGGTATTCGAGTCCCAGATCCACCGAGACTCAACGAGATCGCTAACGTTGTTAAGCATAGCATGGGCGAAGTGATTCTCGTTAACAACGAGGATATCGTGAAGGCGCTGAGTGAACTCGTAGAGATGGGGATCCTTGTAGAGCCTACAGCAGCTACAGCCTTCGCTGCGTACACAAAGCTTAGAGATAAGCTCGCAGGTTCAACTGTTGTTGTGCTCACGGGTAGCGGTTCGAAGATGCTGAGCGATCTCGAAAGTATTCTTAGGCGGACGCCTAGGTAGATGCTACGATACGGGTGAGGATCGATGCTAAAGGTTCTCATAGTCAGCGCGTCTCCTCGACCATACGGTGCATGTAGATCTGTTGCAAAGCTACTCCTCGAACTCTCTAAACAGTACGAAAACGTTGAGGCTGAGCACATCGACGTCTACGACTACACGATACTTCCATGCGTTGGATGCGTATCCGACAACGTTAAAGCATGCAGGTTTCCATGCCCTATAGACGACGATGTTCCTAAGCTCTACGAGAAGGTCGAGCGCAGCGATATAATGATATTCGTCAGCCCGATATACTGGTACAACGTGCCGGGGCAACTAAAGAACTTCATAGATAGGCTCACGATATTCGAGAATGCCATATTCGTTGAGGGTCGAAGTAGATTGGAAGGCAAGGTAGTGGGGTTCATCGCTATAGGCAACGACGTTGGTGCCATAGCATTGATACAGAACCTGATGATCACCTTCAATAGCATGGGCACGGCCGTACCTCCATGGGCTCTCGCATACCATGCATCCGAAGAAGATGCGCTCGAAAACGAGAAGTTCTTGCTCGATGCTGCCAACGTGCTTCACTGCGCAATACTTATGGCACGTGCAATCCGTGAAGGAAAACCCGTTAGCGAGTGGTATCGTGCTGATCCAGAATTCCGTAAGTTCGTTATCGAGCTCGCTCGTAAGATTCGCGAAGACGTAGATCGCGAACTGCATCGCTAACCATTCTAAACACTCGACGCAGATTCTCCACGTACGTACGCATCACGGCGTCCATGGATCTCGTATACGTTTCAAACGCTTCTCGCGCTTCTGAAGGCATTTCATCGTCGTAGTTCATCACATTTCTCAGCACGTCATCGATCTCGAAGAAAACGAAGAGCACGGGTTCTACGGGTACCCGCCATATGTAGCCGCGTTCTGCTTCGATCAACGCTCGAAGTATCGTTGCATCATCAGCGTCTGGAGGAAGTTTAATCAAAGCATCGTAGTGAGAATCGATGTAGTGAACAACCATGCATACAACATCCTTACCTTCCTTAGAACCACACCAAACACCTATCTCCGAACCATCGGTAAGTACTGCATGCGTACCTTCACGAATCTCCAGTCCTAATCCCCGTAGCATCTCTATCAAGCGATTAAGATCGTTCACACGCTTCATCAACACCAACATTCCGGATCCCACCGATACTCATATGCAAAACCTATAAACCCACAGATATCCAGAGGAAACTTGGCGTAGCGTGAGGTAGCCGGGTCGTCTAGCGGCCAAGGATGCGGGGCTCTGGCCCCCGTGACCGGGGTTCGAATCCCCGCCCGGCTACCACACTCTTCTACTCCCTTCACGACCCAGTTATGCTTAGATGATGAGTAGAGGGTCTCTTGAGCCTCGTGGTGATGAAGAGAGCCGGAAGTGCTGAGACCTTCCAACGACTTATTTCTCTGAACAACGTTCATACCGCTGCGGTGGTATCGATGGAGTACATAATCGTTCTAGGTAAGTACAAGGTTGCTAAGGATAGGCTCTACACGAAGACTCACGAATGGATAAAGATCCTCGACAACGAAGCGATTGTCGGAATCACGGACTACGCACAACAGAAGCTGAAGAACATTGTAGGGGTTGAGCTACCGGAGGTAGGTACTGTAATTGAGCGTGGAGCAAGGCTTGGCGTTGTCGAGTCTATAAAGAGCGTTGAGGATGTCTACGCACCCGTAACCATAAAGGTTACAGACGTCAATAAGAAGCTCGAGGAAGAACCTGATCTAATAAATCGAGATCCGTACGGTGATGGATGGATCGTTCGAGGAGAAGTCCTTAATCGCGATGAAGTTAAGGAGCTCTTATCACCCGAAGAGTACGCTAAACATGTAGAGAGCGAAGAACACGGTTAACAACGTTGGGGATGACGATCGAATCCGGGACTGAGGTGTGATGAAGGGACGGCGTCGTGGACCCAAGATCGTTAGCTCGACAAGCGTTCGAGGTTGCTACGCTGTTTTCACGCTTTGGAGAAGTCATTGCTGGTACTCCTCGCGAGCATCTACTGCTTAACGAAGCAAGGAGTTTTTTGGATGGTTACTGCGATGATATTAGAATTGAGTACGTTCCTGTAACGAGTTGGGAGGAAGAGCTCTGCATCGTTGAAGCTAATGGTTTTAGGTACGTATGTGCACTCCAACCTCCAATTGCTGGCGTTATCGATGTAGAAGCTCCTCACGTAGTCGTAGATGCTCGTACTGTTGTAGAGAAGGAAATCGATTTAAGGGGCTGTATAGCGGTGATTAAGGATGTTGAGGATCCCGATGATTATCCGCTCATAGCTAGCAAGTGTGCTGAACGTGGCGCTCTAGGTGTTGTAATTCTAGATAGATGGGGTACACTTAGACGCATAGTCACGATACGAACGTTCCTACCTACGTATCGTGAAGCAGAGCACGTACCGATACCAGTAGTTGTCGTAGCGCATGAAGCGTATCCTCACGAAGGTAGAACGCGAATCTTCGCTAAGGCTCGCGTATACGAATCTCATGGCGCGAATCTCGTATGCGATGCTCACCAACGCTACGAGAACTTCCTCTACGTAACTGCGCACCACGATCATTGGTTCTCAGGATTCTCTGACAACCTTCTCGGAGTGAGTATAGTCCTCGTACTCGCAAGGCATTTTCGCAAGGTCTTTCGATGCAATACTAGGTTCGTTCTATTCACAGCCGAGGAAGGATTTCCTAGCCCTATTGCTTCGTTCTACTGGCTTGTTGGATCGAGATACCACGTACTCAAGAACATCGAGTTCATCCTAGAAAACGTTCTTGCAGTACTAAACTTCGATACCATTCTTCGTGGTAAACCGAAGGTGTGCGCTTCCGGTGTAGAACTCCAGGAAGTAATCAGGGGGTTGTTCCCAGACCTCGAGCTTGACTTCGATCAAATAATTTTCGACTCATTCTCATTCTCATCCATAGGTATACCATCGCTCACCGTACAGACCTTTGAAGAAGTGCTTCGCGAAGGCATTTACCACTCTTCGATGGATACACCCGAAAAAGTTTCGATGAATACCATCGAGCAAGTCTTTGCATTGATTCACGCTATAGCTAAGACTCTCGATACAGAATTTCTATTCAGCACCTTCCTCAAATCGTTGCCCTACATCGCAGTGAAACGATTCCCAGAACAAGTTCCTACGCTTGAGTTCACCAACGCCTTGCTTAAGGTTAGCCGCACATTCAATGACTTACCTATACGCAGAAAACTCTCGATAATCAAGACTTTCAATAGGATTGGCTACGCATGCTACGTAACTAAGAAGTTCTTCGAAGAACTCGGTGAGCGAGAGTCCTGCGAAGTCCTGCCATGGAAGGAAGGCGTTCTCGAAGTGCCTACCAACGTTAGGTACGATACGATTAGAGATGTTAGAGAGCGTTTCCTTTCAATAGCTTACGCTCTCGAACTTCTCGTTGATGCGCGCTGAGTGCTGAGATAGGCTTTAAGCTCCTTGAGCGTAGGAAGACGTTTTGGGAGCGCGATAGCTATGTCAGCAAGCGTTCAGAACCTGAAGCTGGAGAGCGAGGATCTGCTTCGCATACCTGGCATTATACTGAACGAACTTGCGAAACCCTTCGTTGGCAGAGAGGAGGAGGCCAAGGTCATAGTGCTCGCTCTCTTAACGAAAGAGCATGCTGTACTCATTGGAGAGCCTGGAACCGCTAAGAGCGCTCTGATCCGAAGGGCTGCACAGATTCTTAGCATGAAGTACTTCATGTACCTACTAACGAAGTATACTGAGCCGGCCGAGCTCTTCGGCCCGCTAGACATAAACGCTTTGAAGGAAGGAAGGTACGTTAGGATAACATCGAACAAGCTTCCCGATGCAGAGATAGTGTTCCTAGACGAGATCTTCAAGGCTAATTCAGCTATACTCAACACGCTCCTAACGATTATGAACGAACGCGTGTTCTACGATGGTTACACAGAGATACCGGTCAAGCTATGGAGCTTGTTTGGTGCTAGCAACGAGATTCCGGAGGATCCAGAGCTCGAAGCGTTGTACGATAGGTTTCTTCTAAGACACTACGTAAAACCTTTGACTGATGATAATTGGCGTGCATTGCTGAGAGCTGCGTGGAGCATCGAGAAGCATGGTTATCCAGAGCCTAGCGTAAGGATTGATCGTACAGTTCTCGAGAAGCTCCATAGAATGGTATTCGAAGTAGATCTAAGTCCGATAGAGAGTAAGCTCCTCAAGTTGTTCTCGATACTAGAATCCAAGAACATTCACTTGACTGATCGTAGAAAAGGAAAGGCGCTCAAAGTCATAGCAGCACACGCACTTCTGAACGGTAGACTAGTTGCAAAGGAAGACGATCTCATAGTGCTCAAGTTCATAGCTCCTCACGATCTCGACGATTTCGAGAAGGTTAACATAATACTCTCCGAGGAGCTCAAGACTTCGTACAAATTCCTTCGCGAACTCGACGAAATCTTGGCTAGCATTAGGGAAGTCGATGGCTACGTATCTTCGTTCCCATCCATTAGCTCTCGTCTCGTCGAATACCGCCTCCTCGAGATTTATCGCGATCTCGAATCGACTAAGGAACGCGTACTAGCGATGAGGAATGAGACCAGTGATGAGAAAGTACATAAGAAAGTAGACGAGGTTGTGAACGCGATAGACGAAGTCATGGATAAGATTAGGCGTAAAATCGGGGGGTAACGTGCCGGGAGTCCTAAAGAATCTTAGTTATCACGATCCTTATACAAGGTACAAAGGTCAGAGGCTCATAGACGTCGTTAAGAAGCTTGGATACAGAGCTGAGATCCCTTTAGAGCTAGCAATAGATGTTTTGTACTCGCTGTACCTACCATTCCCGAGGCTCATCGATGTACACGAAGTTCCGTTAGGATCTGAAAAACATTACCAACTCATTAGCACCTTACTACTGTTACCTGAAACAAAGAAGCTTAGGCTATACACGGTTGCGGACAGCTTTCTTTCCACAACGCTCGGCGCTCTCGTACTAATGAATCTCCTAGACGAGTTCGGTAATGAGATCAGCAGCGAAAGAACCATTAAAGGTGCTGGTGGTAGAGACAATAATCTAGGTGCTTCGAGAGCTCCACAAACAAGTGATAGAGAGCTTGGAGAAGATGAAGGATTTCGAGAGAAAGTACGTAGAGCTGTAGAGAATGCGTTACGAGATGCCGAAACAATCAGAAAGGTAAAGAATTTAGCGTACGGTTACCGGGCTGGTGTTGGTCACGTACTCAACTTAGAGAACGATGTTGTCAGTGTTCTGAAACTCGTGAAGAATACTGACGTGAAGAAATTGCTGGAATGGCTTGAACGCATGCCTAGTCTATCTACGATTGTGAAGAGGAAGAAGTACAGGTTTTCGAAAGGATTCATAGAGGGCTATACCACGGGCTCAGATCTCGATCGTCTCGTACCGACGGAGCTCGCATACCCAGAGATCTACTTCTATGCTAGGCTTGCCGACAACAAGCTGTTGCTCTACGATAAGTACCTACAAGCTTCGCTAGGTCCTCTCTACGTACTCGTAGACAAGTCTGGAAGTATGGAAGGCGAGAAGATCCTTTGGGCTAAAGCTACGGCAATAGCACTATTTCTACGGAGCAGAATTGAGCGTAGACCGTTCTTCATAAGATTCTTTGATTCAGAACCGTTTAGCTTGATGAGGCTTCGAAGCAGTGCGAAACCTTCCGAAGCACTGCGATTCCTCGAATACCTAGCTATGGTTCGCGGCGGTGGTGGAACCGATATCTCTAAAGCTATCATAACTGCATGCAACGATATCGCGAAGTATAGATCTAGAGGGCTTAGCGAGATCATACTGATAACCGATGGAGAGGATAGGATTGCGAAGAGCTTGGTTAGGAGATCTCTTGCACAAGCTTCAGCGAAGCTAATCTCCGTGATGATCATGGGTGACAACGCCGACCTTAAGCAGATCAGCGATAAGTATTTCCGCGTAATCAAGCTCGATGAAAAAGAGATGCTGAAAGTCGTTGAAGCTTAAACCCCTACAAGGAGAGTATTGCTAGGAACGAACCCGTGCAACGCACCCGCGTAACGGGTGTGAATGAGCACGGGTGGACCCCCTAGACACATACCTCACTCTATTCTTGTGACTTCGATTACATGCTCGGCTTCCCTAAGACCGTACGTTCGGACAACGAGATCCCCTATCGAGACATAGCCTTTGCTACGCGCTACTTCAAGCGCTTTTTCAAGTCCTTCCTTGTAGTTCTCGGCTTCTACGTAGAACGGTTCAAGGCTCCAGAGAATGCTTAGCTTACGCATCACTTGTATGCTGGGTGTAGCCGCGAAGACGCGTATCCTTGGTCGTAGGGATGCTATTCTCTTAGCTGTGTTGCCCTTCATCGTGAATATCACGAGTTTCGCTCCGATATCTTCGGCGAGTTCAACCACTCCCTTTGCGAACCTCGTCGCTATATCCATGGGTCTCGAACGGGCTCGCTCGATTACGAGCTCGAGCTCTCGATCCATTCTAGATTCAACGTGGTCAGCTATTCTCCTTAGCCACGATACTGCCTCCACCGGGTGTTTACCTATCGACGTTTCTCCCGTAAGCATTAATGCATCGACGCCTTGCTCTACAGCTACGCTGATATCTACGACTTCTGCGCGTGTTGGTACGGTGTTCTCAATCATGGATTCAAGTAGCTGCGTTGCTACGATAACGGGCTTTCCTTTCCTGAGACACTTTGCAACAATGTACTTCTGCAGGAAGTGGATATCTTCGAGATTGAAGTTCATTCCTAGATCTCCGCGAGCAACCATAACAACGTCTGCGTTGTCCGCGATCTTTTCGAGGTTCTCTACCGCACTCTTGGTCTCTATCTTCGCTATCACACCAACATCGCTTCGTCCTTTCTTCGCTAGAATGCTACGCAGAAGCTCTACGTCTTCGGGTCTCCTAACGTAGCTAAGCGATATGTAGTCGAAATCGTGTTCGAGCGCGAATTCTAGGCTTACGAGATCGTCCTTACTAAGCGTAGGCAGTTCATAGTCTTTGCCCCTGATCACCACAGCCTTATGAGAGGTTATTCGGGCATCCGTCATAGCAACAGCCTCTATCTCTTCGGGACCCACTTTTTCGACTACTCGAAGCCTCACTTTGCCATCGTCCATGACAATCACGTCGCCAACCTCTACGATTTCGAAGAAATGCTTCGTCGGTATCGGTACGGCACACTCATCGCCTTTAATCTGCTCTGCGTACACGAACCTCACAACGTCTCCTCGATTCAGTAGTATGGGACGCTCTAGCAATCCTATCCTAATCGATGGCCCCCGCAAGTCTCCTATGAGAGCGAGAGGAACCCCTAGTCTTGCTTCAACGGTTCGAACCATATCCACGAACTTAGCCCACTGCTCCGGATCTCCATGAGCAAAATTTATCCTGAAAGCATTCGCACCAGCACGCACCATTCGTTCGATAACATCGATGTTGCTACTGGATGGACCTAGAGATGCAATTACCTTCACGAACATCCTGGTACCCAAACTCTGGTAGAAAATCTTAGTATTTTAATGGTGTGGCGGGCCCGGGGGGATTTGAACCCCCGACCACCGGCTTTCTCCGCGCAATGCATAGGAGGCCGGCGCTCTATCCTGGCTGAGCTACGGGCCCAGCACCGCGACTAGGTTCTTCGTAAGAGCCTAAAAGGTTTCAAGAACTTGGATTGCTGCTCTATATCCATATTTTACTACGCTAAACAAGAGATGCATGGGGTGTCGAATGTCTAAACCCTTCATTGCACACATCAAGGAGCTTCTCAAGGGAATAGAAGTACGTGAGGAAGAGGACGTTGCTATGAAGGAGATTGCTAGAAGCGATGTACAGAGCGTTCACTTGGTATTCATGCCTAGTGGTAAGAAGGTTAGAGCACACTACCATCGCGAACGCGATGAATTCTACGTTATCCTTCAGGGTAGAGCAAAACTAAGAATAGGAAACGATCTGTACGAGGTTGGCGAAGGACATGTAGCGTTTATACCCAGAGGAACAATACATGGCATAGAGAGTATAGGTGCGGATCCCCTAATCGTCGTATTCGTATCGAGTCCGCCCTACGATCCCAAGAAAGATCGTCGATACGTAGAGTAGCCTCGAAATATTATAGATACCGAATCGAGTACCGAATATCTAGGGAACGGTGTTGTCGAAGTTTCCAAGTGATGACGGTGTGTACGTATTCGATAAACAAACATTGAGTTGGCAACGCGTACAAATCGACGGACCTTGGGTTCCTCGAGACGACGGACTCTACGCTGTCTATTTCAGGAATAGAAGATGCCCTGGATGCAAAGCTTTCGACAAGGTATGGCACAGATTCGTAATGGAACGTGTACCGCGTCTAAACGTAGGTGCTGCACTCGTTCAATGCAATAGCTTCTTCTATGATTGCAACGATAAGTGTGCATCTGATACTTTTCTACTCTTCTTAGTAAACGCTTCACCGCAGGTCCTAGTACTTATAGTTGAAGAGGGCGAACTCGTATACGTTGAAAGACACATAGGTTTCGCAGATCTTGACGACCTAACGAGTTTCGTTCTTGACGCGCCTAAGAGACGAGAAGAGTTACTCAAGACACAGCAGGAGGTTAAGGAGTCGGGAGTTGAGGAGCTTACCGTGGAGGGAAGTGATTGGAAGGAAATTGTAGAGAAACTCCGTAAACTCATATTGGAGGGTAGAAACGTTCGAGAGATCTGCGACGAAGAAGGTTGCAGGTACGTCATCGAGTAACTACGTTTCTAAACCTCTACCACGAGCTTGATCTAGGTGACTAGGTTATGCGTCCCATAGTGGTCGTTCCGTTTGCTAGCGCAATACATGGAAAGGAATACTATCTCCACGTATTCGAGATCTTCAAGAAGTATTTCGCGAAATACGACGTAGTGCTTCACCCTGAAGTTGTTACAGATCGCGAGAAGGCTGAGGAGCTGGGAAAGAAGTACTGCGATCACATACCCGTAGCCCTAGCGCTAACGGGAGGAACGAGCAAGCTCATTACTTCGTTTGCAGCTGCTGGAGACTACGATAGGATGGTGATCGTAGCTCATTCGGAACACAACAGCTTGCCTTCCGCTATCTCTGCACGTGCTAGGCTCGAGCTCCAGGGGTTATGGACGTGGGTATTCCACTGCCACGATATAGCTTCGAAGGAATGTGAGCTCGTCGTTGATCGTGCGATGAGGGTTCTCGAACCCATAGCGATAATGCTTAGCTCTAGGATCGGCGTTATCGGCGTAGATCGCGTTGAGGAACAAGAAGAGCTCAAGGCAAGGTTCGACATCGAGGTTGTAACGATTTCGTTCGATGAAGTAGAAGAGCTCGCTTCGAATGTTGATAAGAAGAGCGTAGAGCAATTCGTTGAAGAGTTCGAACCCTTGGTCGTCGAAGGACTTAGGAAGGACATTCTCGAAGACGTTGCAAGGCTATACCTAGCTCTCAAAACACTTGTTCAAAAACGCGATTTGATGGGGATAGCAATCGACTGCTTCCCATTCATTGAACAACGAGGTTACACACCGTGCCTAGCTCTAGCTAAGCTGTGTAGCGATGGTATTCCAGTAGCATGCGAAGCCGATATACGTTCGTTGCTGCTGATGAATATTGCAAGGTATCTAGCTGGACACGTGGGTTGGATGCTGAACGCTGTAACATTTAATGGAAGATATGGTTACTTCGCTCACTGCACACTACCGCTATCGATAGCGAAGAGACCAAGACTGGTAACACACTTCGAAACAGAGAAGCCATACGCCGTCGCTTCCGATGTAGAGAACAACGTGTGGACCATAGCTTCGCTAAGCCACGATTACTCACTTCTCGCGGTAGGAGTTGGTCGAAAGATCGCTGGTGGTCTGCTCTACAACTCCATGTGTAGATCTCAAATAGTGCTAGAATTCGATTATGATGTTGAGGGCTTGCCGCTGGTAGCACCAGCTAACCACCACGTTGCTATGAAAGGCGACGTTAGGCGAGATCTACGTATAGTAGCAGAGCTTCTAGGTATAGACTACGCTGATTACAGCGAACTTCTAGAATACAGCGAGGTGTAGCGTTGAATGGTTAAGCCGAGATCTTTCTACTCTCTACTTCATCCAAGACCAGTAGTATTGCTAACAACGAAGTGCTTGAACGATCGTGTAAACATAGCTCCATTCTCCTGGGTTACTCCCGTATCCGAAGAACCACCCACCATAGCTATAGCTATAGATCGCGAAAACTATACGTACCAATGCCTCGAGCATTGCAATGAAGCCGTTGCCAACATTCCCGCAGCTGAGCATTACGACCTCGTCTACAAGCTTGGAAGAGTCTCCGGACGAAGTGTAGATAAGGTAAAGGAGTTCAATCTGAGGCTCTGTCCTTCGAGAACCGTGACCGTACCTAGATGGTGTGAAGCTATAGGCTGGCTAGAACTAAAGCTATTGAATAGAGTTCCCGTAGGAGAGGTCGATCTGTGCATATTCCAAGTGGTCGACTACGACGTTAAAGAGGGCAGTGCTACCGAATGGGGCTGGGATTTAGCTAAGGTATCTCCACTACTACACAACGTCGGCAAATCCTTCGCATACGTCGGTAGGAGACTATTCGCGAAATGATGAAACCGCAACGGGATCTGAACCGTGATGATCTGGCGGAGGTCTGAGTATGGGATCAGGTAGTGATCCCTTCATCATTTTTCAGCCTGGCAAGGAGACTTCATCTCCCTCCACCAACTAGTTCGCGCGCCTCCTCAATAGCTTGCTTGGCTAGTTTTTCCCCGAAGTATGGCAATCTAGCTAAGAAGCTAGGCGATAGGTTTGCAAGATCTTTCAGTGTCTTGATACCGTACTGAGCCAGAATCCTTGCCCTCACACGGCCGATTCCTCTTACCTTAACCAACTCCACAACATCTTCTTTAACACCCTTCTCTACGCGAATCGTGAGCGTTTCAAGTCTCTGCGCATGTCTATCGAGCCCAGCTACCTGACATATCTTCGAAGCTGCGTACATCAACCAAGTAGCTGTTTCAACAATGTTCGACAGATCTCCAAGCCCTATTCCGAATTCCTGGAGTATCTCATCCTCGTCAACTTCGTTTATCCAGCTATGCAAAATCTTCGCTATTTTGAATGCTCGTAACCACGAATCGAAGCTAACAAATTCGTTGCTTTCTGGCGGAGGAGGAATGAGGCCAGCATCAACGTAGTTAAGAGCTTCCTCCGTCAACTGTTTGTAGCCTAAGACTCTCACTCTCTCGAAGTCTGGAGTCATTGCTACGACCATTAGGTAGTAGAGATCGTCGACGTGGTCTTGGGATTCCAAGTATTTCAGAATCACGTGAGCTGTTACGGGGTCTATGTATAGCTTGGAAACAGATTCTCCGAGTTTAGTCGGTATCAAGACTCCTCCCGACCGTACAACCATTCCAAGCTTCTCGAGCAGGTTGAGCGTCGAAATTATCTTCACCTGAGCAACAACGATGCGTGCACCATACGCTCCTAGAGTCTTCGAGAAGAACTCTACTATCTCTCTGCTATTCGATGCGTAGCCCGATGCTATCGCTGCAAGTACGTGTATCCTTAGAGCACGATCGTTCCACAACTTGGATTCCACTGGTTCAGGCTTTCCTTTAATGTATTCCTCGGCTACACGAGCATTAGGTGCGTCCGCGATCACGGCCTCTCCATAAGGATCAAGCCCTGGTCTTCCAGCTCTACCAGCCATCTGTTTGTATTCGGCGATCGGTATCTGAACGAATCTACCGTTCTCGAATCGCTTAGTGTAGATGAGAACCCGTCGTGCTGGCAAGTTTATTCCGGCGCTAAGGGTTGGGGTCGCAACCACGATCTTTATGAGTCTTTCACGAAAGTACCTCTCGATGATCTTCCTAGCGCTGTGCGATAGCCCAGCATGGTGATAAGCAACTCCGCGCTCAATGAGCGGAGCTAGCATCTCGAACTCTATCCTAGAACTTGCTTCCGAACGATACTCGTCAACCACCTTTCGAAGTCTTTCACGTTCCCAAGGCTCTAGGAATTTCTCTACCACTGATGCTAGTCTCGATGCTAGCGACTCTGCTTGCCTTCTAGAATGCTTAAAGATCAGCAACTGATAGTCTTCCTCCATGGCTTTCAGAGCGCAGTGAATAGCAAGATCTTGATCCACATCCTCTACCCTACCGTCGGAGAATACTATCTGGCTACTCCTTCGATCGTAGTACCCCTCAATCAATTTAACGGGTCTCCAATCGATAGTAATGAGCTCGGCATTCATCCACTTAGCTAAGACCTCGGGGTTTCCTACCGTAGCCGAAAGCCCTATGACTTGCTTACCCATGTATAGAGCTCTCGTCACGATGAGCTCTACTATAGGTCCTCGTTCGGGATCGCCAATGCTATGAAGTTCGTCTACCACAACCACGCCTAGCTTCGATAACCAGCTAGGTCTATGTCTAAGAATGGAGTCTAGCCTCTCGTACGTCGTAACTATTATCTTAGCACGACCAAGGGATTCGCCAACCTCGCTGTAGTCTCCCGTAGATATCGCGACCGGTATACCAAGCTTCTCTTCCCAGAACCGAAACTCATCGAATTTCTCGTTAGCTAATGCCTTGAGGGGAGTTGCGTATATCCCTATGTATCCCTTCAACGCATTGTAGAGCAGAGCCATCTCAGCGATTAACGTTTTGCCGCTCGCCGTGGGTGTAGCCACCACGAGGTTCTTACCCTTGAACAGACCTTTTCTAACGGCTTCAGCTTGAGGTGGGGTTAGCTTTTCGATACCCTTGATTTTCAATGCCTTAACGATCTCTTCTGGGATCTCTAGCTGCGATATAGGTACTATCATCGAGTCTCTACCTCGTCGACTACATGCGTAGAGACTTGATTTACCCAGAGACTAGGTCGTAACTATACACCGCTCTATCGATTCGAGACATTTATCGTCTATCACCACAGCTCCAGCAGCTGCATTGCCGTAGTACCCCTTCATAGAGAAAACCGTGAGTACGCGTCCACCGTGATCAAGCTTGTACCCTAGGTAACACGGTTCGTGTCCACGAACAATCATCTTCGCGTTCATCAACGATAGGAACTTCGTTGTTATGGTAGAGCCCCATACCTTGCCTGCTCCACGATAGCTAAGCGCGAAACCTAGCGATGGATTGGGTAGCTCGTTATCGTCTACGGGATCGCTCCATAGAATGTCTTCGATAGCCTCGTAATCGTTCTCGATATCAAGCAACTCTGATACATTCTTAGCCTCTACAACACGTTTAACGGGGGGTCCACCGTGAACGGCTACGAACATTCCTTTCGCTATCGCTACGAGAGGTAGCAACTCAAAGAATTGTCTAGATAGTTCGTAAAGTTCTTCTCCTAGCGCATGACCATATCGATACCTAAGCACGTAGGGGTAGTCGTGCGGATATACGGGTAGCCATGGAGGACACTCATGATTACCTCGGAGCAGCACTAGTCTTTCACCTAGCAATCGCTTGAGCTCGCATATCAATGCTAACACCTCTGGTTGTCGTGGTCCTCGATCAACGTAGTCTCCCAACATCACTACGCATCCATCTGATGCCGCTATGCTGATTGCGTGCGTTCTCTCAAGTAGCTTAACCATCGTGTCGAGATCTCCGTGAACATCACCTAGGACAACGAATCTCTTAGCTCGAAGTTCAACGATCTTCCTTCCACTACGTCTACGATCTTCGAACTCTAGGATCGATATCAATTCCTTCAGACACTGCTTGAATCTGTATCCATCGCTAGCGTTGTCGAATGCCTTCTCTACTAAGGTGCTTAAGCGAAGCACGTCTCAGCCCCTAGTGAGTACAGCTATGCGGGGAGTCTATGTACGGGAACGTTCTTTGTTCGGAACCCGCATACCCTACATATGAATACTCCGTTCTCGAAGATCATGATGTTCATACATCGAGGACATACAATGTACAAGCTTGCTCGACGCATACTCCCAGCAAAATATATACCTTAGGAACTTCAAAAAGCGTAGCGCTCATCTCGCAAGCTTTCTAAGAGCGTGGTAAAGATTGTGCATGTATGGTTTCCTAGTTGCTATAGCTCCGTGAATTGCATCGACATGGCAAGAATGCCTACCCATCCTCTTGATTAGGTCGATGTATGGATCCCTAGGAATCTTCATGAATTCCCGAAGCATTTCGTCAACGCATAGCGGATCCCCTACGAAGAAGAAGTTTTGCGGTAGCCTTACTACGCATCCATGTATCGGTCCATCACCTAGAACAAGCTTCTCAAACACTACAACAGAGATCCACGGACTCGTCATCGTATATATCTTTGCCACGTTTAAATGTACCTCTCGTGGATGAGCGTGGAGGAGCGTTGATTCCGATACGTATTGAACGTATAGAGGTATCGACGTTGCTAGAGACGAGTATTCTGCAGTACGCGGAATCGCCAAGAATACGGGAAGTCCTAAACGATTTAGCAATAGAATTCTACATCTATGCAATCTCCCATAACGTTGTATCTCCACCTCAATTCTTGGAACCTCTTCCTTAACGATCAGCAGCCCTCTTGCACTTAGTTCTTTAAATACCTTACTTCGCATCACGATCTCGTCAAGATTGCCCACCAAGGGGTTCACGAACACAGCAAAGTTTCTAACCATGGAATCGAGTACATGTACTACGAATTCGATAATTGCCTCACTCACCCATACCTCTTTTAAGTAGCTCGTAGGGATGTCTACTACGATAATACACTTACCGCTACTCTTCAGGAACCTCAGCATAGCTAGACCTAGGCTCGTGGATACTGTTGCAGAGCTCTCGCTCTGCATAGATATACCTCGCTACAGCTGTTTGTTAGGGTGTGGAATAAGTTGTCGTTCTTTCCGGAGTTCGAGAAAGCTCTGCTAGAATTACCTAAGCTCGTAGAGGAGTACTCGGAACGTAGACGAAGCGTCATCGCGAAGTATCTTCATGCTATAGAGTGGCGTGTCGTAGAAGCTCAACCCATGGAATCTACGGTCTGTGCAGTCGATTCTAGCTTCACTCTAATCGAGACTCGCATAGGTATACTCTTCTTCGTGCAATGCATCGCAAAGTGTCGATCGTCCGACATGTATGCAACACAACGTAGCGCAGATGTCGGGATCATAGACGTCGCGAATCTGTACAGCGAGATAGGTCTTAGAAGAATAGCTCCGAAACACATCGTTGCAATGGTTGCTCAACTCGTAGAGCTAGAAGCTCTTCGAAATGCATTAACGCAGCTTCGTAGTCATTCAGATGTGTATGCACTCGTAGATGGATCAGCCATTTCGTTCACTATGATGCGTCCTCGAAAAACATTGCGTGTTGGAGAGCGTATAGAGATTTTATCGCTGAGTAGAGGAAGAACCTCATTGCTAGACATAGCATTTAGGAGGCTCACCCTTGTTAAGGAGTTGAGAAGCATTTCCAACCTTGTATTCGTAGCTAAGACCAGCGGCATATCTACTTATGCACCTCCATACCCCGACATAGAGCTCCTAGAGTATGCACGGATAGCTAGAATAGAACCTTACATCCGTACGGGATTCTCGAAGCCAGTACATCTCGAAGGAGATGTGCTAAGTAAAGTTCTTGGGCTCCCCAAGAACGTCTTAGAGAACTATTCGTTGAACTGCATAACGATATCTTACGCTAGGCTAAGAGACTACGCACCGACATTCCAACTATCGTTTGCTCAACGTGTCGAGGAAGATATTGTTGAGAACGTGGTTAGATCCTTAGCCAAGTGGTCTCCAGCTGGCTATCCCGTACCACTCGAATCGGTACATCGACTTAGTAAGATTAGCCCTAAGAGATTAAGGAAAGCTCTTCATCGTATTGGACTGACTCCCATTACTGGGCGCGAAATAATTGAGTATTGATGTCAGTGAAGGCCTGGAACTCTTCATCGAATCCGTGGCTGCGGCCCCTCATCATCCACTATAAGTGTTTGAGGTACCAACCCCAAATTCTTCATTGCAGCCTCTACTGCTCGAATACACGTCTCGATCTCGCTGTAGCACCTCAGTAAATGCGAGGGATCACCCCTTCTATCGCTTGATCCAAACCTCGGTACCGCGATACCTAGAACATCGCTAAACGTAAGGAGTTTATGAAGCAACTTGGACTCCATATCGAGCTCCGTAACCGCGTACGTAACCCCGCTTAGGATTACGTTGGTATGCGTAGTTAGGTAGTCTATATGCCAACGAATCTTCTTGCGTTTATCGAAATGCCTGGAAATCCTTGCACGTAGTCCACCGGGTCCTCTAGCCGATCCGATGTATAGGTACGTACCCTTCGCTAGTTTCACAACACCTAACGATCCTACCAAGAATTCGCTGTCTTGCACAATTTCAAGGTATAGCACGTACACACCCTTCTGAGGAGGAACGACGTTTAGATGCATGGGTATTCACACCGTCTGAAGACTCTTCACCTAGGCTTATGTCTTTCCGATTCGATTAATGTGTGGGGGGCTCTGCTTCGTCGAAATTCATTAGCCTTAACAATGTATCTCCTGGAACGTATCGCGCAATTCGTTAGATACCTGAAGGTAAGAATCGTACCATTCAACATACACACAGTGGGAAGGTTCTGCATGGTGATCCCAAACACCTGCTGTCCCCTACCCATACCTTGCAGCGATCCTCTATACATCCGTTCCTCGCTTGAATACGATACGACGCTCTACGTACACGAGAACTACGTCGCGATCTCGACGTATGGCATAGACGATATTCATCCAAGCCTAGTTTCTTCATCGAAGGTTGTACTCGTCGAGATCGATGGATCTAGCACGGCATCACATCTAGTTGCTTCGTCTATCGCTGACAAGATTGCTAGATCTGGCGATAGACATATGCTGAAAGCTCTTCCAAATAGTCTCAGAATACTCGTAGAGGAGGCTATGAAGGTCAGGGCATCACAATCGGGACGAGATCCAGAGAGAATTGCGCAATTGATAAAGCACTACGAAGCTAGCTCTACGCCGTTCATAGAACTAAAGTTATGGAGTTGCAAACGATGCGAATATCTCGACCCACGAGAAGTATGTTTCGTTAAAGGTATTGGCCCAGGTTATTTCCGAGTAAAGTACCTAGGCGCTGAACTAGATCTAAAGATCTTGATACCGAAATCCGTAGATTTACTCTTTAAGGTAATCCCTTACCAAGTAATCAAAACAATAGAAGAGAACGTAGAAAGAGCTTTGACTATCATCGGAACCGCTCTAGAACTTAACGAATAAACGTGTCAAGCCTACCTCCTTTTCCTGATTACACCCACCCTTATCAGCGGAGGATCTATCACTATGCATAGCTTTCGATTACCGAGATCTATCTCAACGCTCTGAACCTTGTCCCCAATGCTAGCCCCTATCATCGACATAAGCATAGCTACTTCCTTAACCCAATCTGTTCGCGGAACTTTTCCAACCCAGTCAAGGAGTTCTCCATTCAAGTCGTATATAGCTACACCTTCGATCTCGGGATCCACGATCATCCAAACCACCGGATCGAACCTTGCATAGACATTACCTTTTAAGAACGGGGTCCCCGAAGCTTTGTAGGGGATGAAGAAAATATCACGGTGTTATCTGATCGAGATGCTGAGGCTCGGGCACACCGACCCATAGACCTATATTTCCGAGCTTATGTCGAAACTCGGTGACGAACCTTTGTGGCGTCGAATGTAAGTATCACACCTTGGGAAGCCGAAGCGTTCGTAGACTACGATAAGCTTATCAAGGTATTCGGTACTAAACCCCTTACCGATGAGGATCTTAAACTCGTAGAAAGCATTGTAGGAGAAGTACACTTCATGCTTCGTCGAAAGGTGTTCTACTCACATAGAGACTTCGACGAATTCCTGAGGAGGTATGCACGTGGTGAACGTGTTGCGCTATATACCGGTCGTGGTCCTTCGAGCCATACGCATCTAGGACACATACTTCCCTGGATATTCACTAAGTGGCTTCAGGATAAGCTAGGTCTCGAACTATTCTTCCAGTTGACGGACGATGAAAAGTTCTGGCATGAGCATAGGTACAAACTCGAGGAAACGAACTCTATGGCGTACGAGAACGCTCTCGACATCATAGCGCTGGGGTTCGATCCAAAGAAAACTCATCTAATAATCGATTCCGAGGATATTAGGTACCTATACCCGATCGCAATACGTGTTGCAAGGAAGATAACGGTGTCAACGAATAAAGCTGTATTCGGTTTCACCGACTCGACAAATATAGGCATGATGTTCTACCCATCGCTTCAGATAGCCGTATGCTTCCTACCATCCGAGCTCTACGGCGAGCCAACAATGGTATTGATACCTGCTGGCATAGATCAAGATCCTTATTGGCGTATCGCTAGAGATATCGCGCCAAGCCTAGGATACCCAAAGCCTGCTCAGATCCATAACAAGCTTCTTCCAGGTCTAGGAGTCGGAGGTAAGATGTCTTCTTCAAAGCCCGAGACCGCTATCTATACGGTCGACGATATCGAGACTGCGAAACGTAAGATCATGAAAGCCTACACGGGCGGACAACCAACTGCCGAACTTCAACGAAAACTCGGTGGGAACCCTGATTCATGCCCCGTGTTCAAAATGATGGAAATGCTGCTCGTAGAGGACGATGCATTCGTTAGAAAGCATTACGAGAGATGTAGATCTGGACAGATTCTTTGTGGAGAGTGCAAGACTATCGTTGCAGAGCTCGTAGCCAAATTCTTGGAGGAACATAAGCGTCGCCGCGAGCAAGCAAGAGACTTGTTACCACGGTTCCTTCTACGCAACAAATTCGATCCTCCCCCCATCAAACGATAAAAGCTGTTTATTGTAGCCGCCCTACCCGTAATAGGTGCATAGCTTGTCATCCCCGCTAAGACGCGCTATATCGAGGCTCATACTTCGCTTCGGCGATCTGATAACGACTTTCCTAGAGGGTGCAGTACTCATAACGACTACCGCGTTGGCTGCGGCAACGATCTTCGTTGTATTGAGAGACTTCGCTTCCATGATGTACGTAGGCATCGATATGTCTACGATCAGCGCACTCGTTGATGAGGTGCTGATGCTGATAATCTTCGCCGAGATCGTTCGAAGCGTTGTCGTATCGCACGGAAAACCGGAGACCTACGTACTAGCCATAGGCGAGGTAGGCTTCGTCATAACGATAAGAGAGATGCTTGCAGCCGTAATCATGCGCGACGTGTACAACTTGCTACTCTCAGCCGGAGCGGCTCTCATGATGGCAGGAGCTCTATGGATTATAAAAGAGCACGTAGTGAAGACGTAGCTTTGAGGAGGAGAATCCTTGCAGCGATTAGAAGAGATGCTTTCCTTTCTTCGCAACAGAAAGACGAAGATCGTTACGGACTCGAAAGAGGAAGAGCTAAGCGATCTAAACAAGTTGAGCGAATACATCGATAATGCAACGATATTCGGTTCCTCGATCACGGATAGCAAGTCTACGCCTAGCATATCGATAGAGTTCACAGATCATAATCTCGTAGAGCTTGCACAAGATACGGTTAACTTAGTTCTCGAAATCTTGCAGGAGTACTCCGTTACGCATAGCGTATACGTTGTGTGGACTGGGAAATGGTTTGAAGTACGGATACATGAAGAAGCCATACCTCCGAGCTTCATCGAGAAGTATGGCTCTAGGAGCGGGTTCTTAATAACCGAATTCATTTTGAGGAAGTACCGCAACAAATTCGTGAAAATAGCTAACATAGCTAAGGGAAGGATCGTCATCAAGAATCACTGCGCAATATCTGGCTGGCTAATCGCACCGCTAAGTCTAGTATTCTCGAAGTCTCTGTATGCAGTATACTTGAAACCACGCTCATTCAAGGAATTCGATCCATCTTTCTGTACACCAACGAATCTAAAACACGATACAGAATGGAAATCGTTCGTCGAAAACGAGTGCGAAACCTTGATCCGAGATGTAGAGAAGTTCTTAGAACGTACCACCATCGATCATCAGGACTATACGGAGATACGAAGCGTTGCGCAATCGATACCTTCTATTGTTGGCCGTTTCGAGGTTATGGCTCTTCTTCAAGCTGCTAGGTACTACGTGTTGACTGGCGATCTCGAGAAAGCGAAAAGCTTTGGATTGAATAGAGCAATCTTCTACGCATGGGCAAAGTACTACGGTTCGAGAAGAATCATACGTGGATATACTCGTCCTAGCACTGGTACCCCTACATCCACATCGAGTAGTTCACAAGCACAACCACCTTTGAAGGATTACGTTGAGCTTTCACCACGTGGCTGGTTCATGATTGGAGATCAAGAGCAAACTCCTCAGGACTTCGATTCCCAAGTAAAGACCAAGTTCGAAGCCGTTGTACCCTTCGAGATAGTGTGGAACAAAGCCGTTAGGTACGTAAAGAGATTTCCCCCGGAAGTGCTTAGGGATCCCAATAAATTCTTCAAGTATGTCTACGAACCAGTTCGCGATAGATTCCTGGAACTACTATCGATGCCTACAACAACTATGAGTGTAGAACCTCGCACAAAAACACAGCATAGACATGACGGTCGTAGAGTCGAGGAAGCACGTAAACCGTTCAAATCGTTAACGGACTTTCTTTCCAGCAGAAAAGAGTAGTCAGCGAGGATTCATTTCATCACGTTGTCAGAGCCCACCACACTCATCACATACCGTGGGTCTTCCGATCCTACATTTCTAGCAACTAATTTAAGCTAGCATCGAGGAGAAGTACATGGTCAGACCCGCTCGACGCCCCCGTAGGGGGAGGGTGAGAGCGGGACCCCCGCCTCAGCGCATACATCTACGCTAGCTTTGCGATAATCTTCGCTGCAAAGTCTACAGCTTCGGCAACGCTTTTGAATGCTAATCTGTCGTAGTTGAACAGCGTAACATTGTTGATACCAGCTCTAAGAACTGAGCTCTCGAAGATCTTCCTATGGTGTCTAGGCAACACAGCAATCACGTGTTTATAAACATCGAACTTGCTAAGGATCTTGGCTACGATGCCTATCAGCATCTCGCGATGTTCATCGCTCAAAAGCTTCGGGTCGTAATCGTAGTTAGCAAAAGGATAGTAGATGTCTAGCTCGCGAGGAACCAATGCCATTGGTTCTGAGAGAATGTATACATCGACGAAGGGTTCTATACCTAGCTTACGTATTCTCGCTTCAGCTAATCTATGGGTAGCCGATATCCTGTAAGGTTTGATACGCGTACACGGCAGTACCAAGGCAACCAAACCTTTGGCTATCGGTAGGTAACGGCATGCGAACCTGTGCCATAGCACGACATGCTTATGTTTGAACAGATCCTCTCGTCGAGCATCCAACACAATCTTTCCAGGAGGAATCGTCATGAGCTCCACGTACTCTTCTCCTAGCTCGCTACATAGAAAATCTATGTAGAGCTCGACTACGTTCACGAAGCCCCGCTAAGATCTGTACCAAGCCTTAGTGTTTTAAGGAATGCGTAGTATGGATACATAGGTTCGCTATGCTTAGGTTGCTATACTTCGTGGTAGGTCTACTGGATACGAACACGTATCTAGTGTACGACGAAGAAACGCGGGACGCTGTAGTCATCGATCCGGGAGGCGAAGTAAACGAATTGATAAATTGGATAGAGAGACTAAACCTGAACCTGCGTGCGATACTTGCTACCCACGGCCACTTCGATCATGTGTGGGGCGTAGACGATCTCAAATCACATTACAACGCACCCTTCTACATGCACCACCTAGATGTAGAGATAGCTAGAACCTCTATGTCCTGGGTCAAGCTATGGGGTGTGAAACCTAAGGAAGCACCTACGCCCGATCATACGATCGCCAACGATCAAGTGCTACGCATAGGTTCCATAGATATTGTGGCCATACATACCCCCGGGCATACTCCAGGGTCTACGTGCTTCTACATACCTCGACTAGGCGCGCTATTTAGTGGCGATACACTATTCGCTGGAACGGTTGGTCGAACAGATCTGCCCGGAGGATCGAGTGAAGATCTTATGAAGAGCTTGGCCAAGATATTCCGAAGACTTCCTCTCGATACATTTGTATATCCTGGACACGGACCTTCAACGACGTTACGTAGAGAGTTGAGAGCAAATATATACGTTGAGGATGCGTTGAGGATCTACGGAGAGCTAAAGTCTTGATCCGTACCTAGCCTGCTTTTCAAGCTTGTAATGTAGTTGAACGCCGATGTAGCAGCGATAGCACCTTCAGCAACAGCAGTAACTACCTGATCGAGATAGAACTTGTTAGGACCTCCCGCAGCACTACCCGCTACAAAGATTCCGGGGATATTGGTACTCATATCGGGTTTAACCATTGCACGCCCATGTTCGTCCACCTCTATGCCTAACATTTCGAACATCTGCCTTGGATACTCTATCCCTATCTCTATGAACACCCCATCCACTTCAAGAACTTCTTCTCGTCCCGTCGACACTTCACGTAAACGTACTCCTCGAACTCTATCGTCTCCTACGATCTCCTTCACTACGTATCCAAGCAAGAATTTCACGCCTCTTTGTCGCGCTATCTCTACGTATCTAGGCAATGCTCGAAGCTCACGACGTCTATGGACGAGGTATACCTCTCGAGCAAAACCTGCCAAATGTATTGCCGCTATCATAGCTGAATCGCCGCCGCCTACCACAGCAACCCGACGCCCTTTGTATAGAGGTGCGTCACAGGTTGCACAGTAGGAAACCCCTTTACCAAGGAACTTATCTTCTCCGGGTACTCCCAATCGTTTCTTATCGCCACCTACTGCAAGAATCAATGCATAGCACTCCATTTTCTTACCACTTTTCGTAGCAACAACAAATTTAGAATTCGATCGCTTTACTTCTACAACCTCATCGATAACGATGTCCACCCCAAAGCTGCGTACATGATCTACGAATCTCTTCGCAAGCTCTAATCCGCTAACGTTTGGCATTCCAAGGTAGTTCTCAACGATCGGAGCCTCAACGATTCGTCCTCCAGGTACCTTGGTTACAACTATCGTCTTGAGACCGTACCTCACAGTATAGAGTGCTGCAGAGAGACCCGCTGGTCCTCCTCCAATCACAACAACATCGTAAAGAGCTTGCATGAGATCTCGCCTCACTCGTAGCCTACAGGTAACAGCTAGTTAAAGTCTGGATAGTGCGCAGATATGGGAGAAGCAATGCCTCAACCTAATCGCATCATTGCTATGCTCACTGACTTTGGATATCGAGATCCCTACGTTGCTGCTATGAAGGGAGTTATCCTGAGCATCGATCCTCAGCTCACGGTGATAGACATAACGCACGAGGTGCCGAACTTCAACGTTCGGGAAGCCGCCTTCATTCTCTTCAATGTCTATAGGTACTATCCTCGAGGAACGGTCTTCCTCGTGGTAGTGGATCCTGGCGTGGGTAGTACTAGAAGAGCTATAGCGATAGAGACGGAGAACTACTTCTTTGTAGGACCGGATAACGGAGTGCTAATGCTAGCAGCACGAAGCGATGGTATTGTTAGATGTGTTGAGCTTACAAATGATAGATTCTTTAGAAAACCGGTATCTAGATCTTTCCATGGAAGAGACATCTTTGCTCCGTGTGCTGCGTGGATAGCTAAGGGTATAGATCTCGAAGCTCTTGGTCCACGCATAGACTGCTCATCTCTAACGAGTTTAGACATGGAGTTAGACCATACCGTGAGAAATGGATGCGTAGAGCTACGGGTTCTATACATAGATCGTTTTGGAAACGTAATCTTATCGCAATACTTCGACAAGATCTCGAATGCCGTAGGATTGCGCATAGGTTCCCGCATCACGGTTAGGAATATTTCGAAAAACGTAGCGTTGGAGGGACGAGTATGCGAAGTCTTTTCGCACGCTAGACCCGGAGAACTAGTCCTTTACCGAGATAGCTTCGATCTTGCTGAACTCGCTGTAAACCTGGGATCAGCTTCGAAGGTTCTTAATGCCGATGTAGGGGATCTGATTGAGATATGTCTTGTTGAGAGGTAGCTACATATGCCATTCCTACACATGCTTAATCAACACGATGTTCTATCATTTAAAGATCCTATCGTAGTCATACCCATAGCATCCATAGAAGCGCATGGCCCTTTACCCTTGGGGTTCGATATTTTGTTCGCAGAATGCCTTCTCAAGATTCTGGATACTCACATCGACGAACTGTTGATAGTTCCACCAATTCCCATATCTACTTCGTATGAACATTCCGAATGCGGTCCCACAGCCACGGTTACGTGTACAACCTTTTCAAGTTATTTGAAGGAATTCTTGACAAGCCTTTCGAACTACTTCTCCAAGTTCATAGTGGCTGTATTCCATGGAGGAGCTTATCACTGCATCTACGTCGCGATACGCGAAATTCTTCAATCGAATCGCAACATCTTAATCAAGATCTTCAACCCGTACCAAACGATATCTAAGTACTTGGAAGAGATAGGTCTTCGAAACTACATCGTACATGCCGACCCCATCGAAGCTTCGATAGCTCTTGCATGCAACATCAACGTAGGTACCATAACCGAGGTCGAAACCATCGATGATCAAGTACTTAAGCGGTACACTGTTAAAGTGTATAGTCCGTGGCTATGCACAGATATTGCAGATCGCTATAGATCTAGAACCATCGTAGGTTCTCATAACCTTGGCGCAAAGCTTCTTTCGCTAATGATTCACGACTTCATAGAGCTAGTGAAGGAATTGAGAACCCTCACCAACCTTACGGAGAGCACTCATTAATTCGTCGAGTATCGTAGGCAGAGCTTCGAGATCAAACACTTTGTCTCCTACAACAAGAAGCCTCTTCATTTCAAAACCTCTCTTCACTATCGTTACGAGAACATTGCTGCTCAATCTCAATGCTTGCCCCGCCAATATCAGCATTACG
>Ga0256842_1000780_pt1 | contig 27521 bp, 26 predicted proteins | sample 4559240metaG_FD_185973 | JGI IMG/M metagenome (GOLD analysis project Ga0256842, IMG submission 185973) | Hydrothermal vent microbial communities from Guaymas Basin, Mexico - 4559-240 | ecosystem: Environmental > Aquatic > Marine > Hydrothermal vents | place: Mexico: Guaymas Basin | collected... | reverse complement strand
ATTCACCTGTTAAATGATGTTTCGAGAGGTCCAACTTTGGAGGTATTGATAACTGTGCTGAATCACATTCTTAAAAAGGTTCAGATTATTGGTTTATCTGCAACAATTGGAAATCCAAGGGAGCTTGCGTCTTGGCTGAACGCTGAATTAGTTATTGATTATTGGAGGCCTGTAAAATTGAGAAAGGGAATTTTAACAAATGAAAAAATAGAATTTTTTGATTAAGCGTTTGCCATCTTTGTTAAGAAGAAAGCTAAGAGTACGAAGAAGGTTAGCCAAATCCCGTAGAAGCTTGCGGCTTTCTTCCAATTCAATTTGTAAAGCTTCATTGTTGCATAGTACAATCCTAAGACAGATAATGCAATCCAAACAAGTTTTAGAACCTTCAAAGGTAATATTTGAAGTATGAACAGGTCAACTATGAGGATTATAGAAAAGTCAAACGCAGGCAGGTACGAATGCTCTTTAAGTTTTAAAAAAACGCTCTCTTCCCTCATAAAGAGTATGTTTACAACCATTAGAAGCAAAAGTGCAACAGATAAGTAGAGTAAATCTACAAGAGTAAATATCATCTTATCACCTCTCAATAAGGTAAATTAATGATGGGAAGTATTTAAAGTTTATGTTTGCTCTTTGGTAAAACATATCTGGCTTTGTACACATTGGATGCTAAAGTCCTCAACAGGTCTGCTGAATTGTAATCCCTCAAGCTGTCTGCAGATTCTTTTAGTTCGTGATACAATTCTTTTGCTTCAATAGTATTTACCCTGCCTTCAACCAAATATTCAACCCATTGAAGAAAACCTCGTTGATTCACAATTTTACACTTGTCGTTTGAAACAAATATATCGTTTATTCCTTTCTTGTTAGCATACTTTACGGCAAGTTCTAAAGCAAGTTTTATATCATGCACATTTTTCTTATAATCCCCATCATATATATGGGAGGTTTTGTCCACCACAAAATTAAGCATGTTGACTAATTGTTTATTAGCTGACCAGAACTCTTTATTAATATCTGGCAAGTTCTGACTGGAGAATGTTTGACTTATTATTCTTTCAAGTTCCATACTGCAGAAGAATGATAAGAAATATATAAAGCTTTCCACTTTTGTTACTTTAAAATAATAATTATCTGTTGCTAAAAGAGGATCCGGTTGTATCAAGTATTTTCTTATATTTTACTGATAAATTCTGACAGATTTCAAGGCCTCTCTTAACTGATTTCTTAATTTTATCCTGTGTTCTCCTATCATTTAGGTCTAAACTGATTAGCTCATGCACAAATATGTTTCTTTTCCTGTTGAAATCTACAATTTCTTTGTAAAGTGTAAAAGGGACATTCCCTAAAATAAGATTAATGTGAATTAAATTACTAAATCCTATTCTCTCTAAATTAGAGAAAACTTTCTTATTTAGTTTTCTAAACTTTGGGTAGGTCATACTTGAATAGATAAATATCTCCAAAAGGTAAGATTCTATTAAGCTATGTGCAAGTAGAAAGGATGTAAGAAGTTCTCCACTTTTAAGCTCTTTAAGAATATTTGCTCTAATTTTTTCTTCATCAAATTGTTCAGGATTATAATAAACCTTAGTCATTTTTTATGCGATGAATAATTAAATTTGTGCCCTGTAAGGAGAGAAATAGCTTTTCCATTAATAACTATATAAACAACTCTTCTACCAAGGATAGGATCATAAGCGTAAATATAAGAATTTTTTGATCTTTTCATAACAAAGAAATATCTGTTAAAAATTTAAATATTTTGCTATTTTATATTTCTGCATTTTTCAATAATCCTAAATAAGCAAGCTTTTTAAACTTTGAGACCTATTTCTAACTATGAATGTGCTTACAATTTCACAGACATTAAAGTATTACAAAAGGGATGACATAGAGGATGCTCTTTTATCCTTTGCCAAGCACAGAGAGATCGGTGTTAGGTATGGTGATAAGGGCTTCGGCAAGCGTCCGGACATCTTAACATATAAAGATGACATTTTAAGCTTAGCTCAGCATAGGGCAACAAGCTTTCATGCGTCTGAGGAGCGTTGGAGCAATCCTTTAATGTTAAGTCCTTCTTTGTCCAAGGAGGAGATGGATGATCTGAGAATTGGTTGGGACCTTGTCTTCGATATTGACTGCCATTTTTTTGATTATTCAAAGCTGGCTGCCAAATTGATATTGGATATCTTAAAAGCATATGGCATAAGATCCTTTTCGGTTAAGTTCTCAGGCAATAAGGGTTTTCACATTGGCGTTCCATTTGAGGCATTTCCAAGTATGATTCAAGGCGTTCCAACTAAAAACCTGTTTCCAGAAGCTCCAAGGAGAATCGCATCATACATAAAATACCTCCTCAAACCAAAGCTTTCAAGTGCAATTATGTCCTTAGAAAACAAAAATTTTGACCTCATTGTTAAGAAAGTTGGCAAGCCAAGAGAGGAACTAATCTATTACATTGATGACAAATCCTTAGGAAAGAAACCCATGCTCAATGTTGATGCGTTTTTGGAGATTGACACAATCCTAATAGCTTCAAGGCATATGTTCAGAATGCCCTATTCTCTGCATGAAAAATCAGGATTGGCTTCTATTCCAATTGATCCAAAGAGAGTCATGGAATTCTCAAAATCAGAGGCGGAGCCGAGCAGAGTCATTGTTGATAAGAAGTTTGAGTTTCTCAACAGGAAACATGTTGAGCCAGGCGAGGCCTCTGCTCTAATCGTTGGAGCTTTTGACTTCACGCCAAAATCTGAGGAGGAAGTGAAACCAGTCAAGCAGAGAAGCTTTGAAAGTGTGAGTTCTCCTTTAAGCAGGGAGTACTTTGCTCCGTGCATTAAGAATATTCTTTCAGGCGTTGATGATGGTAGAAAGCGTTCGGTTTTCATTATCATAAATTATTTGACAAGTTTGGGCTGGAGTTTAGACGCTATTGAAGAGCTTTTGCTGTCTTGGAACAAGAAGAATAAGGAGCCGTTGAGAGAAAATTACATCATTCAACAGATTAATTACAGAAAGAATCATTTTAAGAAGGTTCTTCCGCCGAACTGCTCCAACCACGCATATTATAAGGATATAGGAGTATGCACACCTGATGCTTTGTGCTCTAAGATTAGAAACCCTGTTAATTACTCAATACTTAAGATTAGAGAAGCCAACCGCTCCAAAAAGAGTGTTAAGAGAAAACCCAAGAAAAAGAAGGATTAATTCTCTTTTCTTACGATTTCAAAATCAACAACTTCATCGTCGTAGAGTTTTATTAACCTAACTCCCTGAGTATTTCTTCCTATAACAGAGACAGAGCTTGCAGGTGTTCTAATCATAAGTCCATTTTTAGTTATTATTAAGAGTTCGTCATTGTCTTGGACAGGAGACGCTCCAACAACTAACCCATTCTTATCGCTGATTTTAATGTTAATTACTCCCTTGCCCCCACGGTTTATTAATCTGTAATCCTGCACTTTTGTTCTTTTACCATACCCTTTCTTTGTCACAGTTAGTAGTGTGTCATCTTCTCTTACAGTAACAGCAGAGACCACTTCATCATCCTTATTTAATCTTATTCCTCTTACTCCTCGGGCAGTTCTTCCCATTGTTCTCACATTTGTCTCTTTGAATCTAGCTGCCATGCCCTGTTTTGTAATTAGCATAAGTTCTTTTGAGCCGTCGCTTATCTCCACATTTATGAGGGAATCATCTTCATCCATGTTTATAGCTCTAACCCCATTTCTTAGAGTTGCGAATTCGGATAGTTTTGTTCGCTTGACAATTCCATTTTTAGTTGAGAATATCAAAACCTTTTCAGAGTCCTTACTTATGTTCTTTGTGTCTATAATGCTGGCAACTTTCTCATTGTCTTCAAGCTCTAAGAAGTTTATGATGGGCTTGCCTCTTGAAGTCCTGTCATATTCTGGGATTCTATACGCTTTTAAGTAGTAAACCTTGCCCTTGTTCGTAAAGAACAACAATGTTGAAAGATTTGTTGTAGCTATTACCTTTTTAACGAAGTCCTCTTCTTTGGTCGTAACAGCTTTGACTCCTTTGCCCCCTCTTCCTTGGGTTCTATAATCTTCTAGAGAAGTTCTCTTTATATAACCCTTATTTGTGAGAACAACTACTACTTTATCATCTTCAATTAAATCTTCTATGTCTATGTCTGCATCTTCACTTTCAATTATTTCAGTCCGCCTCTCATCGCCGTACTTGTTCTTTATATCAAGCATGTCTTCTTTAATTATCTGTAGAATCTTTTTCTCATCACTGAGCTTTTCTGTTATCTCTTTTATTTTTTTGTTGAGTTCTTCCAGTTCAGTATTTAGTTTCTCTCTTTCAAGTGAGCTGAGCTTCTGAAGTTTCATGTCAAGAATCGCGTTGGCTTGGTTCTCAGTTATGTTATAGCTTTCTATGAGGCCTTTTCTCGCCTCTTCAACATTTTTAGCTTGCTTTATGAGTTTTATCACGGCATCAATATTGTTTATTGCTATGAGCAGTCCATTTATAATTTCTTGCCTTGCCTTTGACTTTTTTAGGTCAAAGTTAAGGGCTCGTCGGATAACCTTCTGTCTGTGTTCAATGAACTTGGTAAGCATCTGCTTCAAATTTACAACTTTCGGCTTCCCATCAACAAGTGTAAGCATGATTATTCCAAATGTTGTCTGCAGTCGGCTGTGCTTAAAGAGCTGATTCAGGACAATTTCAGGATTAAATCCTTGTTTTATCATAATTACAACTCTGATTCCGTGTTTATCGCTCTCATCTTTTATGTTTGATATGCCTTCTATTTTCTTGTCTTTGATTAGCTTAACAATCTCTTCAAGCATCTCTGACTTGTTCACTGCATATGGAATCTCCTCAACAATAATTCGGCTCTTCTTGTTTTTCTCTTCTATTCTTGTCTTAGCTCTGACAAGTATCTTGCCGTAACCTGTTTTGTAGGCTCTTATTATGCCCTGCTTCCCGTAGATAAGAGCACCTGTTGGAAAATCAGGCCCCTTTATGAATTTCATCAGCTCTGTTGAGCTCATCTCAGGATTCTCAATCAGGTTTATAACTGCATCTGCAACCTCATTAATGTTGTGTGGGGGAATATTAGTTGCCATTCCAACTGCTATTCCTGAGCTTCCATTTAAGAGGAGGTTCGGAATTCGTGATGGCAGAAATAGAGGTTCATCGAGTGAATTGTCAAAGTTTCTTGTAAAATCCACAGTTCCTTTCTCAATATCTTTAAGCATTTCTTCAGCGATTTTTGAAAGCTTCACTTCTGTGTATCTCATAGCAGCAGCTTTATCGCCGTCGATGCTTCCGAAGTTTCCCTGCCCTTCAATTAGAGGGTATCTCATTGAGAAGGGCTGAGCCATTCTGACCAACGCATCATACACAGCGCTGTCTCCGTGAGGATGATACTTACCTAAGACCTCTCCAACAACTCTTGCAGATTTCTTTGTAGCTTTGTTGTGGAAGAGTCCCATTTGGTGCATTGCGAAGAGGATTCTTCTATGCACAGGTTTTAATCCATCTTTTATGTCGGGTAGGGCTCTGCCTGCAATAACACTCATAGAATAATCTAGATAGCTTGATTTCATCTCTTCTGAAATTCCTCTTATTACAAGTCTGTTTTCTTTGTCTTTCCCTTTTGTCTGTTCCATTTTCCTCACGATTCCTTATTTGTGTTTGTTTTTTCAGAATTTTCTTCTGGACTGAATGCTTTTATAGTTTGCTGTTTATTTTGCTCTTCATCTACCACTTGCACTTGATTCTTCTTCTCCTGTTTCTCCTTAATATTATCTATGATTTGATTAAGTCCTTCCTTGCTCTCAATCTCAAAGTATGAGTAAAACTTCTTGGAGAGCCTTATGAGGTAAGTTCTGCCATTCTTCTCTTTGGTTATAAAGCCCTCCTCCTCTAACTTTTTTATGTCGTCGTATGCCTTGTTTGTCCTTATCTTTATAACTTCTGACTGAAGAACAGGTGCTTTCCAAGCAATTACAGCTAAGGTCTCTATAACTGAGCGGTTAAGTTCTGTTTGCGGCACTACCTTTCTAACACTTTCAGAGTATTTCTGCCTGACTGTCAGCTTCCATTCATCGTTCTTTTTATGAGCAAGCTCAAGGGCAGTGTCTGAATTCTCATATTTTTTTAAGAGAAATGCTAACGCCTCATCTACTGACTTTTCTTTTAGTCGGCACACTCTCGAAATCTCTTGCTTGCTCATCCATCTTCCTGATGAGAAGAGAACCGCCTCAACTTGCTTAGCGGCTTCTTCTGGCGACAGCTCTTTCTTCGCAACTCTCATATTTACACCAGAATTATTTTGCAGAGTATTTATCTCCTTCCTTCTTCAGTATAAATCCCTGTTGCGACCACTTTTCCAGTAGGGGCTTCAACTGTTGAACATTAATACCTGTTGACCTTGACAGTTCATCAGATGTCATGGTTTTATTCTTCGCATAGCTTAAAGTTATGATAACAAGGTTTCTCACCGCTCGCTCAATATTCTGGTTTAGTATCCTATTCTTCTGCTGTTCAACTTTAAGTTCTGTGTCTAATCTGTGAAGTTTTGCCAGCAGGCCTGTGAAGAACTCTGTTAGAAACCTCGCTTCAGTTGTTATGCTTGCCGGCTCAAGTATTTCTATAGATGTTGGTAGGTTCTCAAAGCAGAACGCGACGATGTCATCTAAACCTTTAAACTGAAGTTCAAGCTCTGTAAATGCTGTGTACATACCTTCATTCTCCTCAGGTTCAAAGAGTTCTTTCTTAACTACAATGATATTTTCTTTATTCTCTATGCCGTTAACTATGAGCTTAAGAGTTGAGGAAACATGCTCCTTCGGCTTGCCAAGAATTTCAATAATCGTCCTCGCTGTTATTGGGTTTTCAAATTCCTTTTTCATAAAAAAAAGAATAAGAAGATGCTTTAAAAAGCTTTTGTTAAATCCTGAGAGTAACAATTAACTGTTCAGACATTTCTTTCTTAGTTCATCATTGTCAATCTTTTCGCACATATCTTTATCATATTTTGATAAGTTTAGTATGCATTCCTGCTCATCTAAACGATTAAAGTAACTGTATTGACAAAGATAGGGGTCTTGAGTGAGAGATACGATTTTAAGCTTATTATTGTAATCAGTGCAACTCCTCTCTAAAACTTTTAACATTTCTGCCTCAAGAATTTTTAATCTTAAGGCTTTATCAATCTTATTGTTGGAGTTGTTTAATTCAGAATATTCTTTACTGATTTCATCAAGTTCTTCCTGTTCATTAGTTTTGCCTGGGTCTTCAGAGTCTTTAATATATTCCTGCATTGTCTTGTAGAGGTTTAGATGCCTTACTATTTTACTCGTTGCTTCATCAAATAAAGAGTCATTTCTTAACAGAGCTAAAGTATATGAGTAATACTCTCTCTTATCACCTTTTGTGTTTATATTTGAAATATTTTGATAGAATTCATCCACAACTGTTTGGAGTTTTTGAATATGCTCATCTAAATCTTTTGTTCCATCATAAAAAGTTTTGTTGTTGAGTTCATTCTCTTGTATTTTATTATATTCCCGGAAAGTCACTTGCTCTAAGTAATCATATTTGTCAAAGGTGATTGTAAATTTCCGGTGAAGCATCAACTTGTTAAAGAAGGCCTTAAGTGTTTTATCTGAATACAAAAAGTTTAACTTATTTGAGAAAATTTCATAAGGAATGCTTTCGTTGGTGAAAGCATTATCATAATCAGTTTTCAATTGATTATTCATCTCTGTCAAAATTGAGAAGTTCTTGGAAAGATTTTCATCAAAGTATCCTAAACCATTGCTAATGATTTCCTCACTAGAGCGACATGGCAACAAAAAGAGATATTTTCCTGTTTTGTTGTTAGCAAGTAAGATAAAACAATCATCATTTAATGGGACTTGATTTTCTAATCTTTGACTAAAATTAAACCTTTTCTTTTGGCAGTTAAAATTTTCATCACAGTTAAAAAGAACAAAACTGACATTTTGCATTTCATGAGAGAAAGGAAGATATGCTACTCTCCCATTGTTTAAAATGATTTTACTCATATAAGTAAAGTTATTAAACCCTCTTGCCTGAAGCTTAACCTTGTTACTATGAATAAAAACTTTCTGGATTTGATTAGAAACTCCTTTGTTAAGTATGATTAAGGAAGAAAAAGCTTGGTTTTCAAAGCGCATGCCAAGTATGGAAACATATGCGAAAGCTCCAACTAGGAAAATGATAGAAAAAATAAGAGTGTATTTAAAAATAACTTTGTTTAAAGTTCTCTTATCTGGAATGTCTGACTCTTTGGTTAATTTAAGTAACTTAGATGAGATCCAGATGTAAGATACAACAAACAAAGCAAATAGGAAAGTGAGTACAAGTATCAAGTTCAAAAGGGAAATATTCCTAATTGCAACAGAAAGAACATATGCATAAAATAGGTATCCTAAAAAAGTAAGTGTAAAGGCAAATGTAAAGCTAATAAAAAAGTTCAAAAAAAGAGATATTAAAGAATGTTTCTTTTCTAATCTAAAAAAATAGATGAGCGCGTGAAGAACAATAAAAACAAAAACAAGGCACACATACAAAAATTGGTAGTTGCTGAAACGCAATCTTTCATAAAAGGAGAGGATAATATACAAAATTACCAAAGTAGCAATAGTTATCCCTTCCGCAAGTGCTCTTTCTCCTTTGTTATGTAAATACTCTATAATTAATGATAACCCAATCAAAACAGAGAGAAAGACAACTCCTTCTGTCATCCTGTTAAATGCGTAAGCTAAGAAGAAAAAACTTAAGATAAAAGCTATGAAAACAGGGAGGGATATGCTCTTTATATATCTGAACAATGAGAAGGTTATTTTTGAAGATGGAGCACGCTCAATTGCTTCTTCAACCTCTTTTTCATCATAGCCATTTTTTAGAAGATACTTCTTCAACTCTTCCTTCGTATAACCCTTCGCTTCTCCTCTTGTTATCCACTTAACTAAGTCTTTATTCACCATACACTTTCAAAATAATGCAAATTTATTTAAATAATTTTTTAACTTAAAAATCAAATCAACTCTCCAAAGCCCTGCTCAGCACTTCTTTTGCTTTATCTCCAAGCATGATTAGGAACGATGCCAACTTTGGTCCGTGGTCTTTGTTCAGCAGGATTTTGTACATGAGCTTAAAGAAATCCTTGACTTTTACATTGTTCTCTTGGCATATTCTGTAGAACTCTTGGTGTAGTTCTTTGTCGCTCATGTTTTCTTTCAAGGCCTTGTTGAGGGCTCGCAAAACCTGTTCAACGATCTGCTTTTCATTGTCGCTGAGTTTTACGCTTGGACTCTCCTGTATTTGGAACTTATACCTTTCAGGTGCATACTTTGTAACCCACTTCTTTGCATAGCTTATTCTCTTTAAGATTCTGTTCTCAAAGCCGTCTTGAAAGTGCCCTGTTTTTTTGAGTATTTCAAATATTTTCTCCTCACTGTCAGTTATCTGCGAAAGAATAACAGCATATGAGAAGTTCATTTTAAGAGCTGGCTCCGCTTTTATTGCTGATATCTCAAACAATCTCTTCCAGTGTTGTTCTTCTTTTTCATTATCCAACTTTAACTCGCCAAAGTATATGCGCGCTGCTTTGTCATACTCATCATAAAGGAGGGGGAGGTCTTTCCATGAGAAGCTTCTTGTTTTCATAAGACGCTTGTTGTAGAAGAATCTTAACAGGTCGGCGGGAGCAACTTCAAGCCAATCTCTCGGATATACAACATTACCTAAAGATGCCGACATTTTCACACCATCAATCAAAAGATGTTCATAGAATATTGGTTCAGGCATTGGGTAGTCAAATATTTTCTCAGCTATTTCCGCGTTTATCCAAAATGCAGAGTTCGGCACTGCATACTCCTTACCTGCTCCTTCACTCACAACGCCCCAGAGAGCCCATTGAGCAGCCCACTCAGTTTTCCACATGAGTTTGCCTTCATCTTCAAGAGGGTCAGCCCAGCCCTCATACCCACAACCCTTAGCTGTGGAAGATTTAAAGTGGTAATCTTCACATACATAATGCACCTTCCCATTTTTAACTTCTAAAACCTTTGTTGTTTCTATCTTCCCACACTTCTTGCAGATTGGTTTCCAAGGACTCCAACCTTCAGGGAGTTTGTTGTCTCTGTACTTGTTAAGTATTTCCCTTATTTCATCTGCTTTCTCAACTGCTTTTTGTATGAATGGTTTGAAGGTTCCTTTTTTGTACTCCTCACTCATGGAGTATATCTCCACATCATCATGTAAGAATTTTTTAATATCTTTCATATATTCATCTTTAAAGTGTTCCGCGTAGCTGTCATGACACCCAAAAGGGTCGGGAACCTTTGTTACAGGCATGCCTATGTACTGCTCAAACTCTTTAGGAACTCCCTTTGGAATCTTCCTTAATGGGTCCATGTCCTCTGCAACCCATATCAGCTTTGCCTTAACACCTTTATCTTTCAAAGCTCGATACACAGAGTCACCTCTTATGCTATCACTTAACCTTCCTATGTGTAGAACTCCTGAGAGGGATGCGGAGGTTTTTACAACAAATGTTTCCGGCTTCTTGATTTCTTTATTCAAGTAATGGTACTTTTTCCTGTTAATGATTTTATCTGCTAAGCTGTCAGCCCAGAACAAAGATTCGTTTTCCATAGGGAGTGTTGTTGTTTTGCTAATATAAATATTTCTCTAAATCAGCAAAGTTTTTAATATGAGTTCATATCTCTGTGTTTGGGCCCGTAGCATAACCTGGATAGTGCGTCCGGCTTCGGACCGGATGATCAGGGTTCAAATCCCTGCGGGCTCGTAAAAAATTTTAGAAAAAGAAATTTAAAAATATGTTCACTCTTTCTTCTTTAAGGTTATTTCAATTGTAGAAACTCTAACCTGTTTTCCTTCCTTGTTCTCAAACTCCTCTGAGTCAATCTTTATGTTGCTCACTTCAACTTTTCCATCTAAAAATCTCTTAGATGCAACCTCTGCAATGTCAACTGCTCTGCTGATAAATTTTCCCCTTGCTTTTATAACGACTTCTTCTGCGTCTTTGGTTGTAAACTGCATCACTACTGCAGTCACATAGTTCATAAATGCTTTGTTGCCTACAAAAATAGAGTTGTCTGACGACATTTTTATCCCTCCTTATACTATTTCTTTTTCTTTCTTTAACCTAGTAAGATAACCTGCTATAGCGTTTCTCAGCTTCTTGGATCGGATATCTATCAACTCATTGAGGAACTTCTTATTGTCCTCATAATTCTCGGATATCTTATCTTTGTTCTCATTGAATATTTCAACTGATACTCTCTTAATTAATGTTGTTTTTATTCTCCCCATAAAGCAGAGGGTTTGCTCAACTCTATTTAAATGTTTCGCTGAGTTAGTAAATGAGGATTATATGACACTCTTCTCTTTAACTTCTACATTGAGAACATTATTTATTTGTCTTATCTCAGTTGCAACTTCTTTAACCGTTTTTTTGTTTGAAAGCGACACTTCCACATCTAAGAGAGAAGTTGGCCCTGATGACCTGCTCTTCACAGATTCTATGCTTATACTCCTTCTGGAAATTGTGTTGAGCACATCTACGAGCAACCCAACCCTGTCCACAAAGCTTATTTCAAAAATAAATTTCTTGCGTTTCTTAACAGGTTTCCAATTCAGTAAGAATCTCTGCTCTTTTGGAACGATGTATTGGTTTGGACAGCTTTTTCTGTGGATTACTAAGGTTCCATCCTTTGTTTTAACACCTATTATCTCATCTCCGTAATGTGGGGAGCAACACTTTGCTAATCTAACCTTAGACCTTTTAAAACCTTTTAATTCAATAAGGTCAATGATTTTATCATCAGTCATGCCTTTATTTTCTATTCTTGCATTGTCTTCCCTCTTTATGTTAAGGGCTTTTCTTATCTTTGCAGCAGCACTTCTCGTTTTCACAAAGCGAAGCCAAGACCTTGAGGGTTTGGCATTTCTTCGTGTTATGATTTCAACAACATCTCCGCTCTCAAGTTTGTAGTCCAAACTGACAAGCTTGCCATTCACCTTTGCCTTGTCACAATGATTGCCTAAATCTGTATGTACCGCATATGCAAAGTCAATTGGGGTGGAGCCCTCTTTAAGTATGATGGGGTCTCCTTTTGGTGTTAGCACAACTATCTCGTGTTCAAACAGGTCAACTTTCAGATTGTCAACGAATTCCTTTGCATTTTGCGAGTCATTCAGCCACTTAAGTATTCTTTTCAACCAGTTTATCCTCCTATCAAATTGCTTATCTCTTTCAGTTCCTTTGTACCGCCAATGTGCAGCTATGCCATCCTCTGACTCATAATGCATTTTGAGTGTTCTTATTTGAACTTCCACAGGCTTTCCATGATAAAGGATCACTGTGTGCAGTGATTGGTAGCCGTTCGGCTTTGGCATGGCTATGTAATCTTTAAATCTCCCTGGAAGAGGCATGTACTTTGAATGTATGAATCCTAATATTTTGTAGCAGTCCTCAACATTTTTTGTTATAATTCTTACAGCTGTTAAATCATATATCTCCTCTAAGGTTTTGTTTTTTCTTATCATCTTTCTATACAAGCTATAGAATGACTTTGCTCTTCCAGTGACAATAACATCAAATTTAGCGGCTTTAAGTAGCTGTGTGAATTCTTTAACAACCTGCTTGACAAAGGCGTCTCTCTCTTCTTTTTTCAAACCAACCTTCTTCTTTAAATCCTCATATATTTCAGGATTCAAATATTTTAAGCATAAGTCCTCCATTTCAGATTTTATCCGTGACATTCCAAGCTTGTAAGCTATCGGAACATAAATCTCAAGAGTTTCTTTTGCTATTCTTATTTGGTCTTGCCTTGGCAGGAACCTTAAAGTTCTCATATTGTGCAATCTGTCTGCAAGTTTAACAATAATGACTCTGAAGTCCTTTGAAGTTGCTAATATCACTTTTCGGATGTTCTCCGCAACTCTCTCATCCTTCTCAAAGTTAATGTTTTGTATCTTTGTAACAGCCTCTACTATGTTTAGCACTTCCTCACCAAATTTTGCTTTTATAACCTCTGGCTTTATCTTAGTATCTTCAAGTATATCATGAAGCAGTGCGGATACAACAGTTGCTGTATCACTATTCATTGTCGCAACTATGTAAGCAACTTCTGTTAAATGCACAAAGTATTCATCTCCTGAAGACCTTTTCTGACCCTGATGCCATTCCTTAGCAAGGTCATACGCCTCAGAAACAGCTTTTAAATCTACTCTTGAATCTACTGCTCTTATCTTTTTAAGAAACTCTTCCTTAGTTAGTCCTTTGGTTACTTCTTCATATGACATGTAATTTAAGGTATGCTTTAATTCTATTAAAAACTTTTGAAGAATTCCTCGAAAATGAAATCCCCGCCCCCGGGGTCGAACCGGGAACCTTCCGGTGACTACTCCGACTATCCCATTATCATCCTATCACAAAGTGACTGTCCATGGGAATCTACAGCCGGACGCTCCACCATTGAGCTAGGCGGGGATGAGATAAGGATTAACAATTCTTTTATAAACTTTTTTGTTGAACAAAAAGCAAAAATTATAAAAAGCCGTGGGAAAGAGTTAAAGGGATGGAAAAGAAAATTTCAACTTTACTCTTCGCAGTTGTATCAGTTACGCTTATACTCGTGCTGTCCGGGTGCTCCAAGTCAGGTAAAAGCACTGGCATAAATAAGAGTATCAATGCGACGCATAATGTAACTATTCTCTGGTTTCACGGGCAGGGATGCCCACACTGTGCAGCTGAGCAGATTCTCCTCAGCAGGTTAATACAAAACAGCTCACATATAACTATTAAATCATATGAGGTGTATTATAACTCAAGCAACAGGGACTTACTGAAGGAAGAATTGGCAAAGTACGGCCAAAGCTATGTTGGTGTTCCTGTTACAATAATAGGAAACTTTTCGCCAATAGTGGGTTACGCGGAGGGCTCACCTCTTGAAGAAAAAATTATTGATGAGATAAACTATTGCTTACAAGAGGGTTGCGATTCTCCAAAGTGAGAATAAACAAAACATTTATAAATAGGTTATGTTGCCCAATTTTGATGGCAGCCCAATCTTTCTCTTAATTGACTAAAAAATGCAGGAGAGAGTTAGGGTTGCAAGTCAGACGCCCCAGTGGTGTAGTGGTTATCATGGAGCCCTGTCGAGGCTCCGACTCGGGTTCGACACTTAAATGCGGAAGTCCCGACTGGGGCGTTCAATATCATGCGGGCCGGTAGCTCAGCCTGGAGTCATTTCGTAAAGAAATGATGGGCAACAGAGCGTCGGACTTTTAATCCGGTGGTCGCGAGTTCAAATCTCGTCCGGCCCGTAAAAAATTTTTATAAGGGGGAGAAAATGAAAAAGCCCATTAAACATGTCCTTGTTCCTGAACACAAAAAATTATCTGAAAAAGAAAAGAAAGCACTTCTTGAGAAATTCAACATAACAATTAAGGAGCTTCCGCAAATTCTAAAAACAGACCCAGCGATTCAGGGTTTAAATGCGAAGGAGGGGGATATCATTATGATTAAAAGGAATAGCCCAACTGCAGGCGAATCAATCTACTATAGGGTGGTGGTTTCAAGTGAATAAGGACTCAAAAGTTTTACTCAAAAAGTATTTTGAACAGCATTCAATAATTGAAGAAGACATCGAATCCTTCAACAATTTTGTTGAGGGGGGGTTTAATGAAATAATAAAGGAATATCGAGAAGTAGAGCCTACAATCATACCGCACAACATCAACAGTTTTGTGATAAAGCTTGACAAGATCACTGTTGATAAACCGCAGATTACAGAGGCAGATGGCAGTGTTAGAAAAATTTTACCAATAGAAGCAAGAATAAGAAAATTAACCTATGCTGCTCCCATATATTTAAAGGTAAGTGCACATATTGATGGCGTTCAAAAGGAGAGTATCAACGCACAAATAGGAAACTTACCAATAATGCTCAAATCAAACAACTGCTACTTAAAGGATATGAGCCGAGAGGAGCTTATAAAGAACGGAGAAGACCCTGATGATCCCGGCGGTTATTTCATAATCAACGGAAGCGAAAAAGTGATAGTTAAGATTGAAGACCTTGCATCAAATGTTTTTATGGTTACCAAAGCAGCAACCGGCCCCAGCAAATATGTTGGAAAGATATTCTCTGAAAATGGTTCTTTTAAAATACCGCACACAATTGAAAAATTTAAAGATGGAATATTCTACTTAACATTTACAAGAGTTCACAGGATTCCATTAATAATAGTGCTTAAAGCCCTTGGACTAACAAAAGATCAGGACATAATGAAGTTTGTGAGTTCTGAAGAGCAATTTGATGAGATGATAGTTAATCTCTACGAGTTTGCAGATATAAAAACTCAAGAGGATGCTCTTGATTTCATAGCAAAGAAGATAGGTATTACACAAACAAGAGAAATAAGAATTAACAATATGAAGGATATCCTAAACAAATACTTCCTCCCACACATTGGCTCAGATGAGGCAGATATGAGAAAAAAGGCCTACAATCTTTGCAAGATGCTTAAGAAGTACATATTAGTAACCCAAGGCAGAATTCCTGCAGATGATAAAGACCATTATATAAATAAAAGAATAAAACTCAGCGGCGATCTTCTAAATGAGCTGTTCAGAGTAAATATGAGAATTTTGATAAATGATATGCTTTACAACTTTGAAAGAAGCGTTAAGAGGGGGAAGATACCTTCACTAAATGTAATTGTAAGAGATAAACTCCTCACACAGAGAACTTACAGCGCGATGGCAACAGGAAACTGGGTCGGAGCAAGAAAGGGAGTTGCTCAAAGAATCCAAAGGTGGAATTTTATAGAGACAAACTCACACTTACAGAGAGTAGTGAGCTTGTTGAGTTCTGCTCAAGAAAACCTAGAGGCAAGAGAGCTTCACCCAACACATCTTGGAAGGTTAGGACCAATAGAAACTCCTGAGGGGTCATCTATTGGTTTAAAGAAAAATTTGGCTCTGCTTGCAAAGGCAACGACAAAAGACGCCGACGAAAAATCAATAATAAAACATATTAAGTCCTTCGGTCTGAAAACGATTGAGGACTTAGAAAGTCAATAGGTGAGATCATGAGTGCGGATGTATTTTTAAATGGGAAATTTATAGGTCAAGTTGATAATCCAAAAGAGTTCATAGAAAAAATAAAAGAAGAAAGAAGGAAAGCTGAGCTTCCCTCCGAGCTTAATGTCTTCTATGATGAGAGAATAAATGAAATTCATATGGAATCTTCAAGGGGAAGATTAAGAAGACCCCTCATAGTTGTAAAAGATGGAAAACCTCTACTAACACAAAAGCACATAGAGATGATTGAAAACAACGAGCTCACATGGTCCGATCTGATAAAACAGGGAATCATTGAGTATTTAGACGCAGCGGAGGAAGAGAACGCTCTAATCGCATTTTCAAAGGAGGAATTAACACCCGAACACACACATTTAGAGATAGACCCCATCACTATGCTTAGCTTAGTAACCGCATTGGTGCCATATGCTAATCACACTCAGAGCGCAAGGTTAAACATTGGTTCAAAGAATCAAAAGCAAGCCTTAGGTCTGTACATTGCAAACTATCCCCTAAGGATAGATATGGATGTTAATGTTTTACACTACCCACAAAAGCCAATTGTTAAAACTATTGCACATGATTTAATCAACTACGACAAACACCCATCCGGGCAAAATGTTGTTGTAGCTGTTATGAGCTACAAGGGTTATAATATGGAGGACGCCATCATAATTAACAGAAGGTCTCTCGATTTTGGCTTTGGAAGAAGCACATACTTCAGGCCAGCAGTCAGTGAGGAATTAAGATATCCAGGCGGTTTAAGAGATGAAATCTGCGTTCCCGACAAAGATGTGAGGGGTTATAGGTCAGAACATGATTACAGATACTTAGAAAATGACGGCATAATCTTTCCAGGTGCGAATGTAAGCGAAGGAGATGTGGTAATAGGAAAGACAAGTCCTCCAAGATTCCTAAATGGACTTGACAAATTCAGCTTGACATCAGGTGTGAAGAGAGAAAGCTCAGTTGCACTGAAACATGGAGAAAAAGGAATTGTTGACGCGGTTGTGATAACAGAAACGCAGGAGGGAAACAAACTCGTCCAAGTCAAAATAAGGGATACAAGAGTCCCGGAGTTAGGAGATAAATTTACAAGTAGACATGGTCAAAAGGGCGTTGTTGGCTTAATAGTTGACCCTGCTGACATGCCATTCACTGCTTCTGGAATAATACCTGACTTAATATTCAGTCCTCACAGTATTCCAAGTAGAATGACAGTTGCACACTTAATAGAACTTTTAGGTGGAAAAGTAGGAGCATTAGCAGGGAGATATGTTGATGGAACTGCTTTCTCAGTTGAAACTGAAGAGGATTTAAGAAAGGAATTATTATCCTTAGGTTTTAGAGACAATGGCACAGAGACAATGTATAATGGAGAAACAGGCGAGATGTACAAAGTTAAAATCTTCGTTGGAAACATGTACTATCTGAGATTAAAGCACATGGTTGCTAATAAGATACACGCGAGAGCAAGAGGGCCCATACAGTTGCTGACAAGACAACCAACAGAAGGAAGAGCAAATGAAGGCGGTTTGAGATTAGGAGAGATGGAGAAGGATACATTTGTAGCCCATGGAACCTCCCTGCTTCTACAAGAGAGATTCAATGCGGACAGTGTAGTGCTGCCTATATGTGAAAACTGCGGAATGCTTGCCATATATGACCACTACAAGAACAAGACATTCTGCCCAGTGTGCGGGGACAAGGCTAAGATTAATTTCATAGAAGTAAGCTACGCATTTAAATTACTTATGGATGAGTTAAAGTCCATGGGAGTGTATCCAAAGTTAATACTTAAAACAAAATACTAATTAAACCAAAATTATTGGTGGTAAAATGAACGCTCAAAAACATGAAGTTTATAAGAAAATTGATGCAATACAATTTGGACTTCTCAGCCCAAAGATGATTGAGAAAATGGCTGCTGTAAGAGTAATAACTCCTGAACTCTACGATGAGGAGGGTTACCCTGTTGACGGTGGATTAATGGACACAAGAATGGGTGTTATTGATCCAGGTTTGAAATGCAAAACCTGTGGGGGAAGCTTAAAAGAATGCCCTGGCCATTTTGGATACATAACTTTAGCAAAGCCAGTTATACACATAAAATTTGTAACAGTTATCTATGACCTTCTAAAATGCACATGTAGAGAGTGCGGAAGACCCTTAGTAGATGACAGAAAAATAAAAATGTACATAAAACAGATAGAACATGTTCAGAAAGAAAAAGGCATTGAAGCTGCCAAAGTAAAAATTAAAGAAATCATAAGCAAGATAAAAGATACAAAGGTTTGCCCGCACTGTGGAGCTAAACAGGAGAAGATTATTCTTGAAAAGCCAACAACATTCATTGAGGGAGACAGAAAATTATCCCCCATAGAGGTAAGGGCAAGGTTGGAAAAAATACGCGATGAAGACCTTCCATTATTTGGTATAAATCCTGAGACAGCAAGACCTGAATGGATGGTATTAACTTTACTTCCAATTCCACCAGTTACTATGAGGCCGAGCATCACATTGGAAAGCGGTGAGAGAAGTGAAGATGACCTAACTCATAAATTAGGGGACATTGTCAGGATAAATCAGAGGTTACAAGAGAATATTATTGCAGGTGCTCCAGAGTTGATTATAGAAGACCTTTGGGAACTTCTTCAATACCATGTAACAACTCTCATTGATAACAATGTCGCACAATTGCCACCTGCAAGACACAGAAGCGGACAGCCGTTGAAAACTCTGACTGAAAGGATAAAGAGCAAACATGGGAGGATTAGGCACAACTTAGCGGGTAAGAGAACAAATTTCTCAGCCAGAAGTGTTATAAGCCCTGACCCAACTATTGAACTAAATGAAGTTGGTGTTCCCTTCGTCATGGCTACAAAGCTCACAGTTCCTGAAAGAGTAACAGAGGAGAATATTGAATATTTAAAGCAATATATAAAGAACGGGCCTAAGAAGTATCCAGGAGCAAACTATGTGATAAGACCTGACGGAAAGAAGAGAAGAATTACTGATGAATTGAAAGAGGAGATTATTGAAGAGATAGAGCCGGGCTACATAGTTGAAAGACACTTGTTAGATGGAGACATTGTTCTGTTTAACAGACAGCCGTCCCTGCACAGGATGAGTATGATGGCTCACTATGCAAAAATACTTCCTTACAAAACACTAAGATTAAACCCAGCAGTGTGTCATCCATACAATGCAGACTTTGACGGAGATGAAATGAATTTACATGTGCCTCAGACAGAGGAAGCGAGAGCAGAGGCAGAGATTCTTATGAATGTCAACACTCAAATAATAAGTCCAAGGTATGGATTAAGTGTTATGGGTTGCATTCAAGATTCCATATCTGGAAATTATCTTCTAACAAAGTATTTGAAGCTTCCGAGAAAAGAAGCGGTTCAAATATTGTACGAAGCAGGAGTAGAAGATATGTCAAAACTCCCGCACAAAAAAGAAGTCAGTGGAAAAGAAGTATTCAGCGTAATACTCCCAAACGACTTTACATATATAGGAACTTCAAAATCAGGAGAAAAAGTAATAATTGAAAATGGAAAACTCAAAGAAGGAGTGATTGACAAATCATCTATAGGCGTTGAATCAGGATTGATGCTCAGAAGTCTGCATAAGAAGTATGGCAAAGAGAGAACATTCAAGATAATCGGACAAATATCCAAACTTGGAATAGTAGTCCTATTGCATTATGGAATGACAAATTTAATATCAGACTCAGACCTTTCAGAAGAAGCTAAGAAAGAAATACAGGAGATTTTAAGCAAAGCAGAGCAGAAAGTCGATGAGCTTATAAAAGAATATAAAGATGGAAAACTAAAACCTCTTCCAGGAAGAACTATTGAGGACACTTTAGAATCTTACATTATGGAAGCTCTAAACAAGGCGAGAAATGAAGCAGGTGAGGTAATTGAAAGAAATACAAAGGAAGAGACAAGCACTCTGCTTATGATTAAATCAGGGGCAAGAGCAAAGATACTCAACTTAGTTCAAATGTCAGCTGTTGTGGGTCAGCAGGCATTAAGAGGTAAAAGAATAAATTACGGATACTTCGGCAGAACATTGTCTCACTTTAAGAAGAATGATTTGAGCCCTGAAAGCCACGGTTTCATAAAAAGCAGTTTCAAACAGGGTTTAAAGCCGACAGAATTCTTCTTTGCAGCAATAACCGGCCGTGACTCTCTAATGGATACCGCACTTAGAACTCCTAAATCAGGTTACTTATACAGAAGGTTGGCAAATGCTCTCCAAGATGTAAAGGTTGAATATGACAACACTGTCAGAGATTCAAACAATAGAATAATACAATTCCAATATGGAGAAGATGGCATTGATGTTTCAAAATCAGAAGGTGGAATACTAAATGTCAAGAGAATAATAGAAGAGCACCTTGCAAAGAGCAAGTAAAAACAAAACCAAATCAAAATCAAATGGTGGTAAAATGACAGTTGAACAAATACTTAAAGAATATTCAAAGCTGCTTCCAAAGAGGATAATTGAAGATTTAAAGGAGAATCTCCCAAAAAAGATAAGTGACAAAAAAGCTAAGGAGATTATTGAAGAAGTTGTTGCAGAATATAAGGAAATGCAGATAACTCCCGCAGAGGGAATCGGCATAATAACAGCTGAATCAATTGGGGAGCCAGGCACTCAAATGACTCTGAACACCTTCCACTTCGCAGGCGTCTCAGAGATGAATGTTACAACAGGACTGCCGAGAATAATAGAAATCTTTGACGGCAGAAAAGATTTAGCAACTCCAATGATGAATATTTATTTGAAAAAGCCATACAAGGAAGGTAAAGATATTGAAAAAATCGCAAGAAAACTTAAGGAAACACTTTTAGAAGAGCTTGCAAAGGAATTCTACATAAACATAGCTGATATGAGCGTAGAAATACAGCTTGATCAGAAAGTCCTCGAAGATATAGGCATATCAAACTCAAAAGTAATAAGTGCTATTAAAAAGAGCGTTAAAGGAATAAAAGTTAAAGAGAACAACGATTTAATCATCATATCAAAAAAGCAAGAGACAGACAATCTAAATGAAATATACGCTTTGAAAGAGAAGCTGAAAAAAGTGTTTGTTGCAGGAGTTAAAAGAATAAAATACGTCCTACCCGTAAAGAAGGATGGAGAGTATGTAATATTAACCTCTGGAACAAATCTAAAAGATGTTTTAGAACTTGACTTTGTTGATGCGTCAAGAACAACTTCAAATGACATCTTTGAAATTGAAAAAGTCCTCGGTATAGAAGCTGCAAGGGAAGCTATTGTGCAAGAAGTTTACAAAGTCATGCAGGAACAGGGCTTAAATGTAAATATAAGACATATTATGCTCGTCGCAGATGCTATGTGCGTTCTTGGAAAAGTAGAGGGCATTACAAGGTATGGTATAATTAAAGAAAAAGCGAGCGTGCTTGCAAGAGCCTCATTCGAAACACCAATGAAGCAGATTATGCAGGCCTCATTAATGGGTGAAGTTGACAGATTAAAATCAGTTGTAGAAAATGTTATGGTCAACCAACCAGTGCCCGTCGGAACAGGCCTTCCAGGATTAGCTGTTAAAGTTATCAAAGGGAAGATTGGCGGTTATGAGGAGAATAAAAAGGAGAAGAAAAAGTAAGACAGAAAATGTTTTCTAATCTTCTTCCTCTTTTAATTATTTTTCTGCTCGGCATTCTGCTTAAAAAGTTAAAAGTTTTCTCAACAAGAGACGCTTCAAAATTTCTCCTGTTCGTATTTTACATATCAGCTCCAGCTTTAATACTCTACACATTTCCAAGCTTCCACTTTGAAAAATCTGATTTTATACTTCCCCTGCTCGGAGCATTGATATCTGTATTCATGTTCATCGTATCTTTCTCATTATTTAAACTCAGTCATGCTAAGATTGAAAGAAAAACAAAAGGCACAGTTTATACTGCGTCCATGATAGCAAATACGAGCTTAGTCATAGCAATAATGCTCTCCCTGTTTGGCAAATCAGGAATGGTTAAAGCCCAAATGCTTGACTTTGGAAATGGACTTCTCATATTTTCTCTTGTATATTATGTGTCTGCACTTTACGGAACTGGAAAACCAAAAAGTGCCCTCAAAAAACTGCTGGCATCTCCTCCAATATGGGCGTTAGCAATTTCATTAACAATGAATTATCTGTCATTATCCTTTCCGCAGTGGATAAACAGCTCACTTAAAATTTTGTCGCAAACATTAGTGCCTTTAGTCATCTTCTCACTTGGTGTTTATATCAATTTAAATCTTAAAAAGAACCTGAAGCCCGCATTAGTTGTCGTCTCAATAAGAATACTCTTTGGTTTAATATTAGGCATGGCAATTGTGTTTTTACTACACTTAACAGGACTAAATAAACTCGTAGTGCTTCTCGCATTCTCAGCTCCATGTGGATTTAACACACTCATATTTTCCTCAGTCAACAAACTTGATGAGGAGCTCGCTTCAAGTGTTGTATCATTATCAATCCTCCTGTACATCATTATTGTTCCGCTACTCCTCCATTCAATACATGTTTAAACAAATTTGAGCATAAAAAAGAAAACTTTAAAAAGAGCTACAAAACACACAAGTAAGGGAAATCTTACCAGTGGTGGTATTATGAGCAAAGAATTAGAAGAAATAAAGAAATTCGTCGGAACAGATAGATTAGTCGTAGGTTTCAACCAAGTGATGAAAGAACTGAGAAAAAATTCTCTCGAAAAAATATTCATAGCATCCAATCCAAAAGAAGAACTTCTAAAAGATATAAAGTATTACAGTGAACTTGCGAAAGTACCAACCGTGCACTTGAGCATACCAAATTCAGAACTTGGACCCATATGCAAAAAAAGATTCTTCATATCATTCTTAGGACTTAAAAAGAGCAAAGAATAAAATGGGAAGAGTAACCAAGAAATACAACTTAAAACTATTGAATTATATTTCTTTCTTTGAAAAGGTCACTCATGCAGAAGTTAAGGACTGTATAGAGGACGAAGATAAACTCATTTTTATAGTAATGCCAATGCACCTAAGACGAGCCCTTGGCAAAAATGGAAGTAACATAAAGCAATTAAACAATGAACTACATAAAAAGATAAAAGTGGTAGAGTACTCTGACGATATAAAAGAATTCATCAAAAGTTTAATCATGCCTCTCAAAGTTGATGACATAGAAGAAGATGGTAAAGTAATCAAGCTAAAAAGTGATGACAGAAGGACAAAAGGACTTCTCATAGGAAAGAACGCACACAACCTCAGAGAGTATGAAGCAATAGTGAAAAGATACTTTGACATCGACGAAATAAAAGTTGAATAGAACCAAAAGATTTAAAAATAAAAACGAAAACCTCTTGAAAATGGCAAAGAAAACTCGTGGATTAAATGCTGGTTTGAAACTCCTAAACAGAAGGAAGAAGTTGAAATGGAATGACGACTGGTATGTTCGAAGAATTCTCAACTTAAAGAAGAAGTCCGATCCATTAGAGGGTGCTCCTCAAGCCAGAGGAATAGTTATTGAAAAGGTTCAGATAGAAGCAAAACAGCCTAACTCAGCTATGAGAAAATGTGTTAAAGTCCAACTCATAAAAAATGGAAGACAAATAACCGCTTTCTGCCCTGGGGACAACGCATCAAAGTTTATTGATGAACACGATGAAGTAATTGTTCAAGGAATTCACGGACCAAAAGGCCGAAAGAAAGGAGACCTCTCAGGAATAAGATGGGAAGTGATTAAAGTAAATGACCAAAGTCTTGAAATGCTTAGAAGAGGAAAAGCAGAGAAAGCAAGAAAGTAAATTCTAAATCTTTTTATACATTTAAACTATTTCTTTTAATAATGATAACCTACAAGAAAGAAGAAGATAAAGAAGAAGACATAAAGAGAATTTTAAACCCGCTAGTTAAGAAGTGGTTCTTCTCAAAGTTCAAGTCCTTCTCAAAACCTCAAAGATTCGGCGTTACAGAAATACACTCAAGAAAAAACATCTTAATAAGTGCACCAACAGGAGGAACAAAAACTCTAACAGCATTCTTGTCCATTTTGAACGAGCTTGTTGACTCTGCAATGAGCAACAGTTTGGAGGATAAAGTCTACTGCATATATATCTCACCACTGAAAGCTCTAAATTATGATGTTGAAGTTAATCTAAAAGAACCTCTAAAAGAAATGGAAGAGATGCTCGGTAAAAAACTCGGCATAAGAATTATGACAAGAACAGGAGACACTAAGCAAAGTGAAAAAGCAAAGATGTTGAGGAAGCCCCCGCACATATTGATAACAACACCTGAAAGTTTAGCAATAATCTTATCATCAAAAAGGTTTAGAGAACTAATAAGAAGTGTTGAGTGGGTCATTATAGATGAGATACACGCACTTGCGGAAAATAAAAGAGGAGTTCATTTGAGTTTAAGTTTAGAAAGATTAGAAAGGCTAAGTCCAAAATATTGCAGAGTTGGACTCTCTGCAACAGTTGCACCAATAGAAGAAATTGCAAAATTTCTTGTTGGCTATGAGGAAAACAAACTGAGAGATTGTCTGATTGTTGATGTGGATTTCAGCAAGAGTATGGACCTAAAAGTGTTGAGCCCCCTGCCCGACTTAATAGATGCTGATTATGAAAAGGTGCATGATGCACTTTATACCCTACTTGACAGGTTAATTCAAGAGCATAGAACAACACTAATATTTACAAACACTCGTGCAGGAACAGAGAGAGTAATAAGGCAGCTAAAAGAAAAGTTCCCAAAGCATTATAGTGTAATTGAAGAGGATAAAAAAGAGGATTCTCAGTATGAGTATCCTATTATAGGAGCCCACCATGGGTCTTTATCAAAATCGTTCAGGCACAGAATAGAAGACAAACTGAGACGAGGAAAATTAAAAGCTGTTGTTTCAAGCACCTCTCTAGAACTTGGCATTGACATTGGTTTTATAGACCTTGTAATTCTGCTTGGGAGTCCAAAGTCAGTTGCAAGAGCTCTCCAAAGAATTGGAAGGAGCGGACATAAGATTGAAGCCACAACAAAGGGAAGGATTATCGTCCTTGATAGAGATGACTTGGTGGAGTGCTCTGTACTTTTAAAGGATTGTATAGAGAAAAGGATTGATAAAATCCATATTCCAACAAATGCTCTTGATGTTCTCTCTCAGCACATTGCAGGAATAGCTGCGGCAGAAAAGATAAAAGTAAATGAGCTTTGGTCTTTAATAAGAAACAGCTACTGCTACCACACCTTAAAAAGAAGTGATTTTGAAGATGTTCTTGACTTCCTATCTGGAGAATTCGCCAGTTTAGAAGATAGGCATGTATACGCAAAGATATGGTATGACAAAGCATCCGGCTTTATAGGCAGGAGAGGAAGAATGTCAAGAATGATATATATGACTAACATAGGGACCATTCCTGACGAAGCCAGTGTCATAGTCAAAGTTGGAAATGATGTTATAGGAAAAATAGACGAAAGCTTCGCGGAAAAGTTAAAGAAAGGAGATGTTTTTGCCCTCGGTGGAGAAGTGTACAAGTTCAAATACTCAAAAGGTCAAGTCGCGTTTGTTGAGCCGACAGTTGGAAAGCCAACAATTCCCTCCTGGTTCTCTGAGAGCTTACCATTAAGCTTCAACTTGGCTATGGACATATCAAGATTCAGAAGATTAATGGAAGAAAAATTCCTCTACAGAAAGGAAAAGAAGGAGGTTATAAAGTTCATAAATGAATACTTGTATGTGGATGAGAATTCCGCTGAAGCAATTTATAAATACTTCAAGGAGCAATATTTATTCTCAAAAATTCCGCACGACAAGAGAATCCTTATAGAATATGTGAAAGATGAAAACAAACACTACGCAGTATTTCACACATTGTATGGGAGACGAGTAAATGATGCCTTATCAAGAGCAACGGCACTTGTCGTGTCAAAAACTCAACATAAAGACATAGAGTTTGGTATAAATGACAATGGTTTTTACCTCGCATCAAAGGAGAAGATACAAGCGGGGAAAGCTTTGAAGATAATACGAAGCGACAAGCTCAAAGAGATTCTTGAAGTTGCCATAGAACATACAGAAATACTAAACAGAAGATTCAGGCACTGTGCAACAAGATCCTTAATGATACTTAGACAGTACAAGGGAAGGAGAAAGCGAGTTGGAAGACAACAGGTCTCATCTATGATTCTTATGAGTGCTGTAAAAAGAATCTCAAGGGATTTTCCAATACTAAAAGAAGCTCGGCGAGAAGTTATTGAGGACTTAATGGACATTGAAAATGCAAAAAGAATAATTAAATTAATAGAAGAAGGGAGTATAAAGATTGAAGAAACAACTAATAACATAATATCCCCATTTGGCATTAAAATACTCACTCAGGGCTACTTAGACATTTTAAAGATGGAAGACAAGTATGAGTTTTTAAAAAGAATTCATGAGCAGATAATTGCGAAGATCGCTTTAAAGGCAAAAGCAGAGGATGTTAAAGAAATACTCAGCTCTGAAAACGAAAAGAATAAAAAGGAATGAATTATAAAAGGCATAATATGGCAAAGAACAACAAAAAAACGGATACAAGCACAGGCATAGAAGAAAACATTGAAGCCCTACTTGCGTATCTGTTCGGATGGATATCCGGACTGGTATTCTTGCTGATAGAAAAGAAGAGCGACTTTGCGAAGTTCCATGCGGCACAGTCAGTAGTTGTGTTCGGGGGCTTAAGCGTCCTAGCAATAATCTTTGAATTTATACCAATAATAGGAAAAGTGCTTTTAGGGCTTACATATATTTTAGAGCTTGTGCTTTGGATACTGCTGATGATAAAAGCGTATCAGAAAGAGAAGTTCAGAGTTCCTATTGCAGCAGATTTAGCAGACAAACTTATCGGCAGTGTTAAGAACAAAAAGTAATTATTCTTTCTAAAAATTTTTATTTTATTTTTTCAATAAGCCAAGTCTTATTCTTTCTTCTTCTTTAGCAATTCTAACATAAGAAGCATACTTGTCATCAGGACTGAACTTTGGTGGCTTAGCTATCTCTGTCTTTGAACCGCAAATTGGGCAAACCCTTTTCATAGTGTAGAAACCGCACTTAGGACACTTCATTATTTCCTTCATTTTTCATCACGGACAAACTCAAAAGCTCCTTTATCCCTCGGAAGGTTCTTCTCTAAAAACTCAAGCATCTTAGATAAAACGGCTTCGTCATCTTTGTAATTATCTGAAATTATTTCAACAAGGTATGAAGCTGAACCTGCATATTTAATCAGAATATCAACATCCTTAGTTTTAAAACTCAAAAGTTTTTCCATGAGTTTCCTAACAACTTCAACACCGTTTGGTTCAAATGACATAAGTTTTAATATTCCCTTAACTACTTTCTTCTTTGGTTT
>Ga0256842_1000779_pt1 | contig 27541 bp, 23 predicted proteins | sample 4559240metaG_FD_185973 | JGI IMG/M metagenome (GOLD analysis project Ga0256842, IMG submission 185973) | Hydrothermal vent microbial communities from Guaymas Basin, Mexico - 4559-240 | ecosystem: Environmental > Aquatic > Marine > Hydrothermal vents | place: Mexico: Guaymas Basin | collected... | reverse complement strand
ACCATAATGAAACCATCTACTCTCATCACCTAAACTCTCACTTACACTTGTATTAAAAGCGATTAAATCATGCTTTGTAATAGCCTCTATCTCTTCTATTCGCTCAACTGAAAATGAGGCATTTTTTACAATTTTATCAGCATCTTCTTGTGGTATTTTGCCTAGTTTTGACCAAGCTTTTACTGCTGCTTTTTCTACCTCTAGCCATGCTGCATATCTTGCCTGTTGTGTCCAGTGTTGGCTCATCTCTTCTCTTGCGTATCTCTCTACCATATTAAATCCTTATTTACTTTTACTATCTATTAGTTCTGATAAAATCTCTTCTATCTCATCATCTTTTAGTTCATCTCTATCAAGTTCAGAGATTATCTCTCTACACTCATCTCTCATCTCTTGAAGCTCTTTGAGTTCGCTTTTTTGCTCTTCTGTTGCACCTTTACTTTTTTCAATATCTTCAAAAAGTTCATCAATCGCACCCTCTAAATCAGGTATAATTTCAGATTCTAAAAGTCTTTTTAATTTTTCGCTACTTATTACATTTTCCATTATGCTTTGCCTTTTGCTTGTGATATAGAGTTGATATATTTATAATCTATTTTAATATTTTTCTCTTTTGGAAGAGAGTTTGCCAATCGTAAAACCATATTCTCAAAATCTTCAAATAGATAATTTGCCATAGACCCTGGGATTGGATTTATCTCATTTAAAATCACTCTCTCATCTATTACAAAGAAATCACATCTAATAATAGAACCATAAAATATTGGTTCATAAATAGTTTTGAAACTCTCTTGAAGTTTTTTGGTAAGTTCTAGTGATATATCAGCTTTGGCTACTTGTGAGTCTCTTGAAAAATCCATATATTTTTTATCAAAGTCCAAAAACTCATCTTTTTGAGGCTCTTCTATAATAGATAACTCCCAAGTATTACTTTTACACCCTGCTAAATTATACTCTTTAATCCCCTCAATAAATGGCTCAATAATTACACTATCATCAAGTTCAAATGCCACATCAAGGGCATACTCTAAGTGAGCTTTTTCTCTCACAATAGATACACCAATACTACTACCTAATCTAGTTGGTTTGATAATCAATGGATATTTGATATTGATAACTCTAGGGGAGTGTTTAAAGAGATGTTGATACTCTACTACTTCTATGCCTAGTTCTTTGGCAAAAAGTTTTGTATATAATTTACTATAACTTAAATTTGAAGCTTCAATTCTTGGTGAAATATAGTTGATACCATAAAATTCCATTAATGAAGCTACCTTACCATCTTCACCATCTCTACCATGAATTAGATTTAATAGTGTATCAAACTCTATTAAATTCTCACCAAAAAATGTTTTACTATAAAATCCACCACTCTTAAGAGAGAGTCTCTTCGCTTTTTTATAATCTCCTGATGAGAAAAATTTAGATTTCATATCACTACTATCAATAGAATAAAACTCTCTATTAGCATCTAAAAATATAAATTCTAAATCTGTACTCTTAAATACCTTTTTCATAGTAATAGCACTTACGATACTAATCTCATGTTCATAACTAGAACCACCAAATAAAACTGCAACACTCATATATTAGCCTTCAAATAATCTTGTTGGTATTTTATCTAAAATGAAGTTATAAGAGGTTTTAATTAATATTAAAATTTATTATAGATAAGAAACTAATGCTATAATTATAAACTAAACAAAAAAAGGATATATAATGTTTAAAACTCTTCATCTTATTATCTTCTCTCTATTGCTTTTGACTAATTTTCTCTACTCTATAGATAGGGATAATATACCTCCATCTCTTATAGAGTGGCAAAATTGGGTCTTAGATGATGTCAAAGATAGGGAGTGTCCTATTGATTATCAAAGTGGGGATAGCAGATGTTCTTGGTTTAGAGATATTAATATATCTTTAGATGGTAATAAATTAGATTTCAATATCTCTATTACTCTTTATAAAAATCAAACTAAAGTTCCCTTGCCATCGGCTCATTTATCATGGGTAGAGAGTGTGATGGTAGATAGTAAGAGGGCTATAGTTCTTGATAATCAATCAAAAGCTACTTTAATCTTGGATAAAGGGGTACATACTATTAGTGGTTCTATTATTTTAAAAGATAATGTGAAGTATATTCAACTACCTCAATATGTTGTATTGGTAAATTTATATAAAGATGGTCAAAAGGTATCTAATCTCTCTATTGATAAAAACTCTAAATTATGGTTAGATAAGAGTGGTTCTAGCAAAATAGAGAAAGGGACTCTATCTGTATCTATTTATAGAAAAATTATAGATGGACACCCTTTGAAGATGAAGAGTTATCTACATCTCTCTGTATCAGGTAAGATGCGTTCAGCGATTTTAGATGGTATTGTATTAGATAAATTTTTACCTACGGCTATTAGTAGTTCTCTTGATGCTACGATTATAGATAATAATAGACTAAAAGTAGAGCTTAAAGCAGGGGAGTGGGAGATAATGATAGACTCTTATACACCTTATAATCTCACTGCTTTGAATAAGAGTAAGGGGGAGTTTATTTATGATAATCAAGAGGTTTGGAGTATGGAGAGTAATCCTAATTATCGTACAGTAGAGATAAATGGTGCTACTCCTATTGACCCTGCACAGACAAGTCTGCCACAAGAGTGGAGAGTGCTACCTACTTATTTGGTAGATGATAAAGTATTTAATATAAAAGAGCTTTATAAAAGTGCAAAACAGCAACAGAAAAATAAGTTTAATCTAAAACGACATATTTGGTTGGATTTTGATGGTGGGGGATATACAATAAGTGATAATATTAGTGCTAAAATATCTCAAATTAGAAGATTAGAGAGTAGTAATATTTTGGATTTGGGTTCAATATCTATTAATAACAAACCAACACTTATTACTACCCTAGATGGGAGCTTAAAAAAGGGTGTGGAACTGCGAGAGGAGAATCTTGATATAGAGGCATATAGTCGTTATAATGGTGATATAACTATGTTACCTATTAGTGGTTGGAATGAGAAGTTTAGTTCTATTACTACTACTCTTCATCTTCCGATAGGTTGGGAACTATTTGCATCTTTTGGTTCAGATAAAAAGGGTAGTGCTTGGGTGGATAAGTGGGATTTGATGGATATATTTTTGGTGATGTTATTAGCTATTGGAATATATCAGATGTATGGTATAGTATGGTCTATTCCTGCTACTTTATTTATAATTTTGCTTTGGCATGAGAGTGATGATGCACCTACTATGATTTGGTTATCTGTATTACTTTTTGTTGCACTACTGCGTGTTTTGGAGGAGGGAAGATTGAGAAGTATTATAAAGTTTTTTATGAGTATTGTTTTGATTATTACAATATCAAAGGTACTTAGTTTCTCTATATATGAGATAAGAACAGCACTATATCCACAACTTGAAAAAGTAAATTATAGTAATAGTGCTATTTTCTCTCCAATATTAGAGACAAACAGAGCCTATCAAGAGAAAAAAATATTAAGAAGAGAAAAAGAGATAATAGATTATATGGAGAGTAGTATGCCTATGCCTCTACCAAAGATAAGTAAATCACAAAATCAGATAATGCAAAATAGAATTGACCCAAATGCTGTGGTACAAACAGGAGTAGGTAAGCCTACATGGAGTTGGAATAGCCATAATTTCTATTGGCAAAGTGCAGTGGGAAGTGATGAGAGATTAGAGTTATGGTTTATATCTCCTACTATCTCAAAGATTTTAAAAGTTTTAAATATTATTGGTATGCTATTTTTACTCTATATGTTTTTACGAGAATTTACAAAGTCTATAACCGTAAAATTAAATAGAGATGGGGCTAAGATTTGGGCTTTGATATTGATATTAAATTTTTATCCAAATACCCTAAAAGCAGATATTCCATCAAATGATATGTTAATAAAGCTCAAAGAGAAGCTTATAACTCCCCCTACTTGTCTGCCTAATTGTGCAAGTATAGAGAGGGTAAGATTAGATATTATAGATGATGTATTAGATATAAATTTAGATATATCAGCAGGGACAAATATATCATTGCCAATATTTGGTAACCGTAATATATGGTTGCCTACAACTGTAATGGTAGATGGGAAAGTTGCAAATATTAATATAGATAATAGTGGTGAATTATGGGTTATGTTATCTAAAGGGGTACATAAAATTAATTTAAATGGTTCAATCAAAGGGTATGAAAAAATTATGCTCTCTTCTCTATTATCACTACATAATCTCAAAACTACCTCATCTAATAAATTATGGAGTATATCTAGTGATTATAAAAGCTATATAGAGATAAATAATCTCAAAGAACAAAAAGTTAGAGAGAAAGAAAAAAGTAAAGTCCAACCAATGATAGAGGTGAGTAGAACACTATATTTTGGTCAAAGATGGTATATAGATACAGAGGTAAAATTACTAAATTATATCAATAAACCTTATACTCTAACCTATAAACTATTAAAAAATGAATCAATATTAAATAAAGATATAGAACTAAAAGATAGTAATGTTATATTACATTTAGATAATAAAAACTCATACTATAATTGGCGTTCATCACTACCTATTACCAAAAGTTTAGAACTCAACTTTGATAAAAATAGTAAGCATAGTGAAATATGGAAAATGGATATATCATCTATTTGGGATATTAAATATGATGGATTAGAGGCAATTGAACAGCTAAAAATTGGTACTATTTTGATGCCTTTATTTAAACCATGGCAAGGTGATAAATTAAAACTTACTATGGAAAAAGCAAAAGCTGTTAAAGGAGAGAATTTAACTATTCAATCTTCTCAATTGAAGATTATACAATCTAGTCGTTATAGAGATATAACATTAGATTTAAATCTCAAAAGTTCAAAAGCAGGACAATATAGCATAATAATAGATGGAATAAAAGAATTAAAACCAACAATAATTGATGATAAAACCCACTACCTTAAAATCAATGGTGGTAAAGTATCAATACCACTACAAGCAAAATCACAAAAAGTCAAAATTTCATGGAGAGAAGAGATAGGCAGTGATATTAGCTATCAATTTCCTCATATTAAATTAAACAAAGAGAGTGTCAATAGTAATATTAGCCTAACACTACCATATAACCGTTGGATACTTTGGAGTAGTGGACCTACACTAGGACCTGCTGTGCTTATTTGGGGTGTTATATTAGCCCTTATACTATTTGCTATAATTCTTGGAAGATTCAAAGGAACTCCTCTAAAAAGTAGTGATTGGGTACTATTAGGATTAGGAGTAAGTACCACTAGTATATTTATTATGATTCCTGTTATTATATGGATATTTGCACTCAAATTTAGAGAACAAAAAAGCTCTAGCCTTAAAGGAGGATATAGAAATTTATATCAAATACTACTTGTAATATTGACATTTATTGCTTTATCTACTATTATCAGTGCTGTATCAATAGGACTACTTGGTAATCCTGATATGATGATAATGGGTAATAGCTCTTATGGAGGCTATCTAAATTGGTATAGTGACCGTATATATAATGATATTGCTCAACCAACAATTATATCTCTATCTATTTGGTACTATAGAGTATTGATGTTGATTTGGGCTATATGGATTGCCTTTTCACTTATTAAATGGTTGAAATGGGCTTGGATAGTATTTTCTAGTGGAAATATTTGGGTTAAGAGAGAAAAAAGAGTAAGAATTTAAGATATAAAGATTTAAAGTATTAAAATATATTTTTGTGTATAATAACAGTAATATAAAAATTAAGGAAATAATATGAAAAAAATGGTTCTATTTATTTTAGCTATATCTTGGGCAAATGCTGGATTTTATCCAACTAAAACAGATACAACTATAACAGCTGTAGGTACTAATAGTGTAACTCTATCTAAAGCTTTATCAAGAAAAGGTATGAGTGGTGTTGTAATCCATCAATTTGATACAAGACTTCAAGCAATTGTAGGGTATATCGCTCAATCTAATGGAAATAGTGCAAGGACTATTAGTGGGACTGCTATTACTCATACATCTCTACCTAGTGTAAAAAACAATTATAGGGTAGGTGATAGTGTAATTGGTGGGTATATGTATGATAATATTTTACTACTAGCACCAAATGAAAAAGTATATGCTGATATTACAAGAGAGAGCAATAAAAACTGGATACACCCTGATATCTTTGCTACATTCTTATCTAAAAACTCACAAGGGTTACCAACCAAAGAAAATCTTGAAATATTTGCAAAAGAGTATCAAGTAGGGCTTATCTATATTGTCAAAAAAAGTGTAGCTATTCTTTATGACCCAATTACTCATAGTGTAGTAGGTAAGAGAGAGTTTAATACTCCTATAACTGATATTAAAGCACCATTTTATATGAGATTAAAGTCAATCAAGAGTGGAATGTTTTCTACTACAACTGGAGGAAACTATTATCAAATAATGGATAGTATCAAGTGATAAAAGATAAACATATAAATGCCCTTAGAGATATTGTAGGGGAGGATAATATTTATAGTGATAAAGCACACTTAATAGCATATAGTTATGATGCTACAAGGACTAAATATGAGCCTGATGCTGTTGTTTTTCCAAGAGATGAAGATGATATTAGTGATATTTTAAAATATTGTAATAGATATAAAATTATAATTACACCTCGTGGTGCAGGAAGTGGCTTTACAGGTGGGGCTTTACCTGCTCATGGTGGTATTATTTTGGCTATGGAAAAGCATATGAATAAAATCTTAGAGATTGATACTCAAAATATGGTAGCCGTAGTCCAACCAGCTGTAATTAATATGGATTTACAAAAAGAGGCACAAAGACATGGCTTATTCTATCCACCAGACCCTGCTAGTGAAGAGTACTCTACTTTAGGTGGAAATGTCAGTGAAAATGCAGGTGGAATGAGAGCTGCTAAATATGGTATCACCAAAGATTTCGTAATGGCTCTAAGGGCTGTGCGAACCAATGGCGATATTATAAGAGCAGGTAAAAAGACTATCAAAGATGTAGCAGGATATAACACAGCAGGTATTTTGATAGCAAGTGAGGGTACATTAGCTATTATAAGTGAGATTACTCTAAAGCTTATCCCAATGCCAAAATATAAAAAGACATATATGGGTATATTCTCTGATGTAGATAGTGCTATGAATGCCGTATTTAAATCTCTATCAAGTGGAGCAAATCCTGTGGCTATGGAGTTTTTGGATAAATTGGTAATAGAGGCACTAATAGATAAACTTGGTGTAGATTTACCCAAAGATGCAGGGGCTGTATTAGTAGGTGATGTAGATGGAAATGTATCTGATGAGATAGATTTTCAACTCAAAACGCTAGAAGAGTCATTTAAAGAGAATGGAGCTACTGAATTTAGAGTAGCAAAAGATGATGATGAAGCCAAAAAGCTTTGGTATGCTAGAAAAAATGCCTCTCAATCTATCACAATATATGGAAATAAAAAGCTAAATGAGGACATCTCTGTACCTCGTTCTATGTTACCAGAGGCTCTTAGAAATATATATAAGATAGGCGAGAAATATGGATTTAAAGTACCATGCTTTGGTCATGCAGGAGATGGTAATATACATGTAAATGTAATGATAGATATTTCACAACTAGAAGAGGGTGAAAAGGCTATTGAAGAGATATTTCAAATGGTAGTTGATATCGGTGGAACTTTGAGTGGAGAACATGGTATTGGTACATCAAAAGCCCCATTTATGGGAATTGCTTTTAATAATGAAGAGATGAACCTATTTAGAGATATTAAAAGAGCATTTGACCCTAATAATATTTTAAATCCTTATAAAATGGGGCTTTAGATAAAATTTATTGGAAGTGATGGCTTTAGCCTCACAAAAATATGGAGTAAGATATGTTTATATATGTAGAAGAGGCAAAATATTTAGAAGAGTATAGAGTTGAATTAAAATTTAATGATGGTAAAAAAGGTATAGTTGATTTAGAAAAAGAGTTATATGGAACGGTATTTGAACCATTAAAAGATAAAAAACTATTTGCTAGTGTAAAAGTAGATAAAGATATTGATACAATAACTTGGGATAATGGAGCAGATTTTGCACCTGAATTTTTATATTATACAAGCTTTAAAGATGATAAATCTCTTAAGCAACAATTTGATAAATGGGGCTATAACTAAATGAGTAAAGAGTTGAGTGAAATTTTTAATTTTAGTGAGATTACTGATGATTGTGTAAAGTGTGGTAAGTGTATCCCAGTATGTACAATCCATCAAATCAACCCTGATGAGGTAACATCTCCAAGAGGTTTTATAGAACTTTTAGGACAATATCAAAATGGTGATTTAGAGCTAGATAAAAATGCAAAAGATATTTTTGAGAGCTGTTTTTTATGTACTAATTGTGTAGATGTATGTCCAAACTCTTTGCCAACTGATATGGTAATAGAAGAGGTAAGAGCTGATATTGCAGATAAGTTTGGTATTGCTACATTTAAAAGAGTATTCTTTTGGTTACTTCGTCATAGATTTGCTATGGATATGTTTTCTAAAATGGGATATGTATTTAAGGGGTGTATGCTAAAGAGTGATGATAAAGATAGAGGGTTATTTGCAAGATTTAATCTACCATTTATCAAAAAAGGGCGACTTTTACCATCAATGGCATTTACAAGCTTTTTAAACTCTCATAAAGAGCATATCCCTGCCAAAGATTCTAAGCAAAAAGTAGCAATATTTATTGGTTGTTTAGGAAATTATAACTATACTAATATTGGTAGTTCTCTACTATATATATTAGAAAAGTTAAATGTAGAGGTATTTATCCCCAAAAAGCAGTTATGTTGTGGCGCACCTGCTTACTTTACGGGTGATATGAGTAGTGTAGAGTATATGACAACTAAGAATATAGAGTATTTTGAGAGCTTTATGAGTGATTATGATGCTATGATTATCCCTGAAGCTACATGTAGTTCTATGATAAAGCATGATTGGGAGAGATTTTTTGCTAATCATAAAATGCCTGAATGGGAAGAGAGAGCCAAAAAGCTAAGTGGTAAAATATTTATGGCAACAGAGTGGCTACACTCTCAAACTAATCTTCAAGATATGTTGGCTAAAGAGGGTAAAAATATAGATGAACTTGTAACATATCACGACCCCTGTCATGCTAGAAAAACCCAAGATATATATACTCAACCACGAGAGTTATTATCTCAAAACTATAATATGATAGAAATGAGCGACCCAAATAGATGTTGTGGCTTTGGTGGTGTTACAATGCAAACAGAGAAGTTTAAATTTGCCAAACTAGCTGGTACTCCAAAGGCATCTATGATAAGAGATACAAAAGCATCTATTGTTTCTGCTGAGTGTAGTGCGTGTAGAGTCCAAATTAGTGAGTCTTTAAATGATGCTAATGTAGAGACTATATTTAAAAATCCAATTGAACTTATTGCACAAGCTTTGGGGAAAGATGAAAAATGACGATTAAAGAAGCGATATTAAAAAGTCTTGAAAATATAGAAAAGGAAAGAATATGAAAATACCAAATAAAGAGCCAAATCATATCTAAACTATTTACTTATGTAGCAACACTATCAAATGGTGAGTTAAAGAAATTTAGAGAGTTTCATCTTAGTGGTGATATATTGGTAATCTATAAAGTTTATAATAATGATTTAATTCTAATAAGATTAGGTTCTCATTCTCAACTTTTTAAGAATATATAAACATTTAAAATAGGAGAAACAGTGAAAAAAATAGCAATATTAACAATATTATCTACATATCTATTCTCTAGTGAGTGTATTGTAAATATCAATATAGAAGCCAAAAACAAATCAACGACTACAATTAATATCAAAAATAAAAAAGAGTGTATTATTAATCTTAATATTGATGATTTAAATATATCTAAAAGAGTAGTAGATAGCAATGATACAGTATCAAATATAATATCATTAGCAAAAAGTAAAATAGGCTCTAAATATGAGAGTACCAAAACAGGACCTGATACTTTTGATTGTTCAGGGTTTGTATATTTTGTAATGACAAACAATAATATCAAAATACCTCGTACATCTTTAAATCAATCCAAAATAGAGGGTAAAAAGCTATCAAGAGAAGAGCTTAAAATAGGAGATTTACTATTCTTTGATACAAGTAAAAAAGGTCATGTAAATCACTCTGGAATATATCTAGGAGATGATAAGTTTATTCACTCAAGTTCAGGCAAAGCTTATAGTGTAACAGTATCAGATTTAAATGGGTGGTATAAAGATAAGTTTTTATGGGGTAAAAGAGTAGCCAAAAAGCCAACAGAGTATTTTATCTTAAAAAATTAATATTTAATACTCTAAAAAACTATCTCAAAGGTAGAGCCTCTATTTTCTATGCTACTAATATTGAGTCTAAAATTATGTATATTAATTATATTTTTAACAAGAGATAATCCTACACCTAAAGAGTTGTTCCAACTATTACTTGATACTCTATAAAATTTATCTGTAATTTTATCTATATCACTATCTTTGATGCCTATCCCTGTATCTATAATTTTGATTGAGCTACTATCTAACTCTACTACCACTCTATCTTGAGAGTATTTAATAGCATTTTCAATTAAATTTTTGATAGCTACATAAAACATAGTTTCATCTACTTTTATATTAATATTACTATCTCCAATAAACTCTATATCTCTATTTTTATATGTTAAGTTTATATCTTCTATTATTATATTTATTAGTTTATTGATATTTGTACTTTTAAATATAGATACTTTTTTACCCTCTTCAAGATTTATTGATAATCTTAATCTATCTATCATATTTGTAAGTTTATTAGAGTTTGTTAATATTTTTAATAGAAATTTCTCTCTAATAGATGGGGCTATATTTTTATCTTCTAATATAGTTTGGGCATATCCACTAATTACTGCTATTGGGTTTTTAAACTCATGAGATATAGCAGATATTATATCATCTTTTTGTCTATTAGATAGTTTTAGTTTGGCTGTATATTTTGATTTTTTTTGATTTTTTTGTGCTAATTGTTTGGAAGTTAGAGTAAGTAATTTTGTAATTTTATTAAACTCTAATGAGTATTTAGACTCTATTTTAATAGCTTTTCTTTGGTTTATAAGATTACTTAAAAACTCCAAAATCTTTTTGGTCTCATCCTCTACGGCTTGACTAATTTTAAGAGATACCCAAAATACTATTATCATAAAAATCAAGAATAAAAAGGTTATTTTAATAGATAAATAGAAAAATTTATGATTGATTGTAGCTATCTCTCTTGCCATTCTAATATAGTATATTTGATTATCTATATTAAACTTTTTGCTAACATATAGTAAATTTTTTTGAAGTGTATTTGAGTATCTAATACTTGAACCATACTTATAATATTTAGATGTCATAATCTCTACACGATTTAGATGATTATCCATTAGGTTAAAATTCTCATCACTATCACCTAATACTTTGCCATTTACTGATATAATAGTTACTCTTAAATCTACAAGTTTTTTAATATCTTTTGTAAGAGTATCTATATTATCAAGAGTATCTATATGAAGTGATAAAATATCAATATTATGAAGTAAATCAAGTTTGGTAGCCTCTATATATATATTCTTCATCCAAAAATAGAATAAAATACCAAGTATCAAAAAAATTGTAACAAAAAGAAGTAAAAATTTACGAAAAAATATATCATGTAGTTTAAGCAAAGATATATCCCTCTCCACGAATAGATTTAATATACTCTTTTTCACCATAAGGGTCAATTTTCTCTTTTAATCTCTTGATAGCCACATTTACAGTTTTGGGTTTCACATCTTTATAATCACTCCATACCCTCTCTATCAACATATCTCTTGAAAGGAGTCTTTGACTATTTTTAATAAATTCAAGTAGTAAATTATGCTCTAAATATGTAAGATTTATCTCTCTATCATCAATAAAAAACTTCTTATTAGATGCTTGATAAAATATATCTCTAATTTTTAACTGTTCTATATCATTAGAAGTTCTTTTAATCACAGCTTTTACCCTAGCTTTTAATAGTGTGAGGTTAAATGGCTTTGTAATATAATCATCACCACCTCTATCAAACCCCTCTAATATATCATCCTCTTTATCTTTGGCACTTAGATATATCACAGGTGTATTATACCCCTTTTTACGAAGAGATTGAATAAAAATAGAACCCTCAATATTGGGTAAATTCCTATCCATTAATATCAGAGATATATCCTCTTGGTCTAAAATATTTTGAACAATAGAGGTATCAAGACAACCTATTACATCATACCTATCAGATACAAGAGTATATTCAATTAAATCTAAAATATCTTGTTCATCTTCTACCACTAATACTGTTTTTTGCATATTAAATCCTTACAGCAATTCCCTCATCTCTAAGATAATGCTTCAAATCCATAATATCTATCTCTCTAAAATGAAATATACTAGCAGCTAGTGCAGCATCTGAATTACCTTTGGTAAATGAATCTTTAATATGTGCCATTGTACCTGCCCCACCACTTGCGATAATTGGTATATTTGTAACTTCACTAATCTTTTTATTTAAAATATTATCAAATCCAGATTTTGTACCATCTGCATCCATTGATGTTACTAATAGCTCTCCTGCTCCTCTATTATAAGCCTCTCTTGCCCACTTAATAGCATCAAGTCCTGTATCATTTCTCCCACCGTGAGTAAATATATTCCATCTATTATCTCCCACTCTCTTAGCATCAATAGCTACAACTATACATTGAGAACCAAACCTTTTAGCCCCCTCATCTATAAAATCAGGTCGTTTAATAGCAGATGAGTTGATACTAACCTTATCACACCCTACATTTAAAAGTGAATAAATATCATCAAGTTCTTTGATACCACCTCCTACTGTAAGTGGAATAAAAACTTCTCTAGCTACCTCTTTGACTACATCTACTATTGTTTTACGCCCCTCGTGAGTCGCTCCAATATCCAAAAATGTAATCTCATCAGCACCCTCTTGATTATATCTTTTTGCCACCTCTACTGGGTCTCCTGCATCTCTTAGACCTACAAAATTTACACCTTTTACCACTCTACCACCTTGGACATCAAGACAAGGGATAATTCTTTTTGCGAAATAATCCATATTTTTCCTATATAATCATAATTGTAATATTGTAACCAAAATTGATTAAAGTTGCTTAGTTACTATATACTTTATGATATTATTTCAAACAAAAACTATATATAAGTAAAAAAACAGTAAAATGAAAAGAGTATAAAATAATGGATTTAGAAAAATTTGCAAATAAAAGATATGGACAGAACTTTTTAAAAAGTGATTATTATAAACAAAAAATCATCCAAACGATGCCCAAAAATAGCCTAAGAGTTGTAGAGATTGGACCTGGTTTAGGTGATTTAACAAAAGAACTCATAAAAGAGAGAGAAGTTATAGCTTATGAAGTTGATAAGAGACTATGTGAGCATCTAAGCATAGAGTTTCAAGACTCTATTATACAAGGTAATCTTGTGATAAAATGTGGTGATGTGTTGGAGCATTGGGGAAGTAATAGTTTAATTGATGAAGATTATAATCTAATAGCTAATTTACCCTATTATATCTCAACAAATATTATCCTAAAAGCACTAAAAGATGAGAGATGTAAATCTATATTGGTAATGGTACAAAAAGAGGTAGCATTGAAATTTTCTGCTAAATCTAAAGCGAGAGAATTTTCTGCTCTTTCTGTACTTGCTAGTAGTGTAGGAGATGCCAAAATATGCTTTGATGTAGATCCCGAAGCATTTGTGCCTGTGCCTAAAGTAACATCTTCGGTGCTTTTAATAGAAAAAAAACGAAGCCAAGATAACAAAGAGTTTGAAGAGTTTTTAAAAGTAGCTTTTAGACAACCACGCAAAAAACTCTCCAAAAATCTAAGCTTAAAATTTAATAAGGATAAGATTGATAATATATATCAAAAGTTGGAATTAAATCCCAATTTAAGACCTCATGAAGCCTCTACTTCTATCTATTATGAACTATTTGAAACACTAAAATAAAATAAAATAGGAATATATAGATGGAACAAAATAGTAATAATCCACAACCAAATGGTAATGCTCAAAAACCACAAGCCAAAAAACCATACAACAAACCAAAACCAAATGCCAATAAAAAAAGAAACAATAGAAGAAATGCACCTTATAGTATGTCGCAAGATATGAAACTCTCAATCATAGCTAACAAAAAATCACAAGATAGCAGAATGAACCCGTGGAGAAAAATAGACCCTAGAAATGCAAATAAAATTAGATTTACTCCACTTGGAGGACTAGGTGAAATTGGTGGGAATATGGCAGTATTTGAGACTGCAGAGAGTGCTATTATCATTGATGTTGGTATGAGCTTTCCTGATGAGACTATGCATGGAGTTGATATTTTAGTACCTGATTTTTCGTATATTCAAAGTATAAAGCACAAAATCAAAGGTATTGTAATCACTCACGCCCACGAAGACCATATTGGGGCTATGCCATATCTATTTAAAAAGATGAAATTCCCAATATATGCTACTCCAATCGCACTAGCTATGATAGAGAATAAATTTATGGAACATGGTCTAAGAGATGATGTAAAATATTTTAATTTTGTAACAAAAAGAGAAATTTATGAAATAGGTGAATTTAAAGTAGAGTGGATACATGCTACTCACTCAATTATTGATGCATGTTCATTGGCTATTGATACACCTGCTGGAGTAGTAATGCACACGGCTGACTTCAAAATTGACCACACTCCAATTGATGGATATACTATGGATTTACATAGATATGCCTACTATGGAGACAAAGGTGTTTTATGTCTATTCTCTGATAGTACAAACTCACATAACCAAGGATTTACAAAGAGCGAAGCAGTAGTAGGCAAGACTTTTGACCTATTATTTGACAAAGCAAAAGGAAGATTGCTAATGTCCACTTTCTCTTCTAATATGCACAGAATTTACCAAGCAATGGAGAGAGCAGTTGCATTAGGTAGAAAGATATGTGTAATTGGTCGTTCTATGGAGAGAAATATAGAAGTTACAAGAGCCTTAGGTTATATAGATATTGCAGATAAGCACTTTGTAGATGCCCACGAGGTAAATAGATACAAAGATAGTGAAATATTAATCGTAACGACTGGTTCACAAGGCGAATCAATGGCAGCACTCTCAAGAATGGCAACAGATGAACATAGACATATCAAGCTCAAACCAACTGATACTGTAATAATATCAGCTAGTGCAATCCCTGGAAATGAGGGGTCGGTCTCAAGACTTATGAACCTACTTATGAAATCAGGTGTAACTGTAAGATACAAAGAGTTTGATAATATCCATGTATCAGGACACGCAGGAATGGAAGAGCAAAAATTAATATTGAGACTTGTCCAACCAAAATTCTTCTTACCAGTCCATGGTGAGTATAACCATATCTCAAAACATGCCCAAACAGCAGTAGAGTGTGGAGTATCAAAAAGAAATATACTTCTAATGAGTGATGGCGACCAAGTAGAGATAAGTACAAAATATCTAAAAAAAGTAAAATCAGTAAAAACTGGTAAAACATATATTGATAACCAAAATAATAAAACTATTGAAAACGGTGTAGTGATAGATAGACAAAAACTAGCAAGTGATGGAATTGTAAATATCGTAGCTCAAATCTCACAAGCAAATCAAAGCATTGTAGGAGAAATAGTAGTAACAAGCTTTGGATTAGTACCAGATAAAGAGAATAAAAAATTCTCCAAAGAGATAGAACAAATCTTAGAACAACTTCTAAAAAATGAAAAAAATGAGACCCTAAAAAGCCATACAATGCTAGAAAATGATATAAGAGTAGCAACAAAAAGACATATCTCAAGAACCAAAAAGAGATACCCTCTAATTATCCCTACTATTTTTATAGTATAGATTTATAATAGAGATAATAATTCAACCAAATTTAAGTCAAAAATAGCTAAAATTTTAGTAGAAATCTCAGGAGTGGGGTTTCGCGCGAAAACAACTCACAAATTAATTTATTTTAAAAGGAGTCAATATGACTATGAAAAAAATCGGATTGTCAGCTTTAGTAGCTGCAACTTTAACAACAGCAACATTTGCTGGAGGTACACTTACTTATTCTCCTGTAAGTTTTAATACAAAGTTCTTATCTTCTCAAGATAATGATTTAAATATTAGTAGTGACCAAACTAAATCAGGTTTTACCTACAAATCTAGTTCGAAAATTAATGCAGATAGTTCAGTTACATTTACACTAACTGATGGTGCTAAATTTTTGGGTGAAGCTAATTCATGGATGCTTGTAAATGGTGTTGATATAAATGCTACTGGTCTTGCTATTCAAGAAGATGGTAAGAAGCTTATAATGCAAGTGAATGATGGTACAATGGCAGCTAATGCAGATTTTAACTTAACTACTAATTCAAATGCTTCACAAGAGTATAATTTATCTATCTCTAGTGGTGCTACAGCAAATATTACAATGGATGTAGAAGCTAGTACAGTTGCTGGTGGTAATACACTTCCTATTGATGGTGCAAAAGTAACAGCTGCAAGTATATTTACAGCTGCTACTGTTGATGTAACAGGTAAATTAGTTTGTAATGATAAGATATATATTGATAGTGATAATAAACCTTTCTTTGATACTAGTGCAAAAACTACAACTACAGCTACATGTGATTTTAATGTAGCATCAGTAGGAGCAAAAGATATAGATTTTGATTATGGTGATGTTAATATTACTTTAGAGCTTACAGGTGGTAACTTTACAGAGGGTAATTTAACAGCAGAAAGTACTAGTGGTCCAGATGATGTTGTACTTAATGCTACTGCTACAGGTTATACTTATGTTTATAGTGCAGCTGAATTAAATACAACAGCTCTTGATAGTACCATTACTTATACACTTGATCCACATACAGTTAATTTAAATTCTGTAGAGTTTGGACATACTGCTACTATCAAATTCCTTGGAGCAAATGATAATAATGCTACATTTGATATTAAAGATTCTACAAGTATAGATATGAAATGGACATTGGCTACTTATACAGCTACGATTAATGGTATGTATAGTAATGGTAGTCAAAGAGAGCAATTTGTAATAATTAATAATTCTAGTAATGATTCAGACATTAAGGTAGTTGTTGCTGCTGCTGATGGTACTAAAGGTACAGGATCTCTTGGAACTGTTAAAGCAGGTGAAACTGTATATCCTTTCTTATCTGATGTATATACAGCAACAAGTGTTTCTAGTGCTACAGTTGTGAATGTTGAGATTTCTCTTGATGTTCCTAGTAAGCAAGGTGATGTGGTGGTATATAAAACTAATGGTGCAAATGGTCAAACTATGATGAAAGTTGTTGATAATAATCCTGATAATGATGGTAACTAATTTTTAGTTATTAGTAGGTCGTGGGTCTCCTGACCCCGACTTAATAATATAATTTTTATTAAATATTATTGAATATTCAATCAAAGTTATATCATAAGGATAATATTCAATGACAAATATAATACTATGTGGTGGAAGTGGTACAAGACTATGGCCAATTAGCCGTAATCTAATGCCAAAGCAGTTTGTAAAACTCTTTGATAATCAATCACTATTTCAACTTACTCTTAATCGTAATAGTAAATTTGCTCAAAACTCTTTTATTGTATCTAATGAGAGTCAATATTTCTTGGCGCTTGACCAAATTGAAGAGAGTAGAAGTTTCTCACTAGAAAATTCCAAATTTTTATTAGAACCAGTTGGTAGAAATACAGCACCTGCTATAGCTTTAGCTTGTATGGTATGTGATAGAGATGAGATAGTATTAGTTACACCCTCTGACCATATTATCAAAAATGAAAATGAGTATCAAAAAGTCATAAAGAGAGCAATAGAGTTGGCTAATGATGATTATTTAGTAACATTTGGAATTACTCCTACTTTTGCACAGACGGGATTTGGATATATAGAGGCTAATGGAGAAGATGTCAAAAGCTTCAAAGAAAAACCTAGCTTAGAGTTGGCACAAGAGTATCTAAAAGCAGGTAATTATTATTGGAACTCTGGAATGTTCTGTTTTAAGGCAGGTCTGTTTTTAGATGAACTAGAGAAATATTCACCTCAAATTTATAAAAGCTCAAAAGAGGCAATAGAGGGTAAAAACTCTAATATGATAAGAATAAACCAAGATGATATGCTTAAAATCCCTGAAGATAGTATAGATTATGCCGTAATGGAGAGTTCTGATAGAGTAAAAGTGATTGAGAGTGATATTGATTGGAGTGATTTAGGTAGTTTTGATGCCTTATATGAAGAGCTACCAAAAGATAATAATGGAAATACAATCAATGAAAATCATATATCAATAGATTCCAAAAATAACTTTATATATGGAAATGATAAAAAAATAGTTACAATAGATGTAGAGGATTTGATAGTAGTAGACACAGGTGATGCACTTTTAATATCCAAAAAGGGAAGTAGCCAAAAAGTAAAAGAGGCTGTAAAAATTGTAAAACAAAATAGCCAATTACATAATATACACCTCACTGCTCACCGTCCATGGGGAACTTATACAGTATTAGAAGATAGAGAAAACTATAAGATTAAGAGAATAGTGGTAAAAGTAGGAAAAAGATTATCACTGCAAAAACATTATCATAGAAACGAACATTGGATAGTAGTGAGTGGAACTGCTACTGTAACAGTGGGAGATGAGATAAAATTAGTAAGACCTAATGAATCAACTTATATCAAAATGGGTGAAATCCATAGATTGGAAAATTGTGGAAAGATAGATGTAGTATTGATAGAAGCACAAGTAGGTGAATACACAGGTGAAGATGATATTGTACGGGTTGAAGATGACTTTAAGAGAGTAAATTAATTTGTAGGGTGGGTGATAACCCACCATTATATAATACAATTATTATTTTTAAATATAAAATTCCATAAAAGGAAATTTAATGGGTCAAAAAGATATAATTAGTAAAGCTATATTAAGAAATATAGCCAAAGATGTAGCGACACATATTTTAAAAATAGAAATTCAAGATGATATGGAACTAATAGATAAAGAGTTTACACGCATTGAAAAACGAGATGCTGATTTGGTATTTAAAAATGGTAATGATATAGTCCATATAGAGATACAAAATAACAATCATTTTCAAATGCACCATAGAATGTTGAGATATTATAGTGATATAATTAATGTAAAAAAAGGAGAAGAGATGCTATCAGTAGATATAGAGAGAATGCCTTCATTTAGTATTGGAATGGAAAGAGGAATAGAAAGAGGAGTGGAAAAAGGAATAGAAAGAGGAATTTTTGATACAGCAATAGTTATGATAAATAAATTTAATCTCTCAATAGATGATATTGTCAAAGAACTAAACATTAAAAAAGAAGCCATAAAAGAAGTATTCCTATAAAATGAAACAAAATATTTTATTGGCATTTTCTTTTGCTAAAAGAGATTTCAAAGAGAGATATGTAGGTACAGGACTTGGGCAGTTTTGGTATATTATATCACCTCTTGTAATGATTTTTATATATAGTGTGATATTTTCTGATTTTATGAAGATGAAATTAGATATTGTAGATAATAGTTATGCTTATAGTATTCATTTAATACCTGCTCTATTTGCTTGGACATCATTTAGTACTATTATTATAAGATTAAATAGCTCATTTTCGGATAAAGCACATTTAATAAAAAAGATAAATGTTCCAATGTATTCATTTCAACTTAGTATAATTTTAACTGAACTTTTTCTATTTTTTATATCTATGTTACTTGCTTTAATATTTCTATTGATAGTAAATCAGCCAATAACTTTAACCTTCTTATGGATTATTCCAATTATGATATTACAGAGTATATTCGCTTTTGGATTAGGTGTGATTTTATCTCTATTTACCCCCTTTTTCAAAGATTTAAAAGAGGTTGTACCAATTATAATCCAACTCTGGTTTTGGATGACTCCTATTATATACATGGCAAGTATGATAGAGGATAAATATCCTTATTTATTGGTATATAATCCATTCTACTATTTTGTAAATATATATCAAGATATATTTTTATACTCTAAAAGTCCATCATTAATAGATGTTGGATTAATTATATTAATGACAACTTCTACTATATTTTTAGCTGGATATTTATATAAAAAAATGGTGAGTACAATCAAGGATATTATATAATGAAAAAAGTTCTTGAAGTAAAAAATATCTCTAAAATATATAAAATGTATCAAAATAATTTTGATAGACTAAAAGAGGTATTTGGAAAAAAAAGTTATCATAAAGAGTTTATAGCCAATAGAGATATAAGTTTTGAACTTTATGAGGGAGAAACTCTTGGAATAATTGGTGTAAATGGAGCTGGTAAATCTACTATTTTGAAAATGATAGCAGGTGTAATTACTCCCTCATCAGGTGAAATCATAAGGCATGGTAGGGTAACGGCACTATTAGAACTTGGTACTGGATTTAATCCACAAATGAGTGGATATGATAATATATATCTAAATGGTACTCTAATTGGTATGAGTAGAGATGAAGTAGATAGTAATATTAATAATATTATTGAATTTAGTGAGTTGGGAGATTATATTAATGAACCAATTAAAACTTACTCATCTGGTATGAGTATGAGATTGGCTTTTTCGATCGCTATTTTTTCTCAACCACAAATATTAATTGTAGATGAAGCACTTAGTGTGGGAGATGCTCACTTTGGTGCTAAGTGTACAAGGGCTTTAAAAGAGAGAAAAGAGCAAAATATGTCTATTATTTATGTATCTCATGATTTAAATTCTCTTAAATTACTTTGTGATAGAGTTATATTATTAAACCATGGTGAAGTTGCAAAAAGTGGGACTCCTGAAGAGGTGATTAATAGTTATAACTTTTTGATTTCTAAGTTGAATGATAGTGAAGATAAAATGAGTATTAAAGATTTATCAAAAAATTCATTTGGTACTTTTGATGTAGAGATAATTGATGTATCAATTAAAGGAGAGAAGTCTAAATCTGATGTTATTAGCTCTGGAGAAAAGAGTTGTATATCTATTAAAGTTAAAGCTTTGAAAAATATTAATGATATGACTATAGGAATTTTAATAAGAGATAAGTTTGGACAAGATATTTTTGGGACTAATACATATCATCAAAATATAGATATAAATTTTGATAATGAAAAAAATTATATATGTACTTTTGATATGCCTTTGAATATAGGAGTTGGTAATTATAGTATTACGGTGGCTATTCACTCTAATGATACACATTTAGAAAATTGTTCTCATTGGTTGGATAATGCTTGTAGTTTTGAGATTGCTGGATGTGTTGGGAGTGTTTTTACTGGTGTGTGTAGGTTAGAACCAGAAATAGAGTTTAGAAATATATAATGAAAAGAATATATAATAATAAAATATTTATCTTTATTTTATTAACTATTTTTGTATTTATTGGTAATTATTCATTTTTTGTATATGATTATATTATGGATGATGCATGGGTAATAGGAATGAATTATATTCATGAATCAATTTTTTCTAAAGATGGTATTAGAGTTATATGGGAAAATATATTATTTAATTATAATCAACAATGGTCAGAACAACAACGCTTTATCGGTTTTCTACCATTTTTTAGAATTTTTGAAGTATGGTTATCTTCAAATACAGTATTTCATATAATATTAAATCTATTTTTTCATATATTAAATGCTTTTTTAGGATATTTTTTTTTAATAAATTATTTTAAAATTAATAAGTTTAGAGCTGTTTTGGTAATTTTATTATTTGCAGTTGCCTTAAATATTAATAGCGGTTCATTTGCATTATCTATATGGATTGGTTCTCATTATGTTAATATATTAACTCTATTTCTACTATTATATTTTTCATTTAATAAGATAGATAATAATCCAAAATATTTTTATTTTATATATTTTATATATTTTATTATTGCATTTGGAGACTATTCACTTGCTGTTATTATCCCCCCATTATTTATTATATTTTTAATGCTTAAAAAAGATTTCTCAAATATAAAAATTTTATTATTACTTTTCTTACCTATTTTGATTAATTTAATTATTCGTTCTTTTGCTCCTATTTCTAAGTATATAGGTACAATACCAAATTTTGATATTACACATATTTTTAATAATATAATATCACTTACCTCTATTTTACTTGGAGGTACTATAATATATCAAATTATGTTTGTACTATTTATAGTTTTATCAACTAGTTATGGATTATATAAAAAAAGAGTATATATAAGTCATTTTTTAATATCATTAATGCTTATATTTGGATATATTTTTTTATATTCTTTGAGTTCAAGAGATAATTTTGGTAGTACATATTTTTTATATATTCCATATTTTGGTTTAATTTTATTATTAGTATTAAGTATTATTGCTATAAACTTGAATAAAATATTATCTATAATTCTTGTCATATTTATTGGATTAATTCAATATAATGACTCTATATATTATCGTGATGTTCGTATTAACTTATCATTAGAAATAGATAAACTAAGAAAACATTTTAAAGATATAGAACAAATTACATATTCAGATGAAAAAAAACTTATAATTATAATCTATGATAAATTAATATATAATAATAAACAAATGGGATATTTTGATAAAACTATAAATACTTGGAGAGATAAAAAGAATAATAGTTGTTATATTATTACAGATGATTATATTAAAGTAGATGATTATATTAAATTTAGAGTTGGAATGAATCAATATAGTGATAGCTATATATCTTGGAATAGTATAGATGAATTATTAAAACAGTGTAAAATCAAATCAAATAATTATAAAATATTAAAAATTGGAAATAAAATAGAAAGTATAGATAAAATTAATTTAAAAGATAAAAGATTTATATTAAATAATACTTATGCTAAAGAGCAGTACCTTAATGGAAAAAGTTTTTATTGGACTAGTGGAGATTTAAATTTAACAGCTTACTTTTCTAAAAAAGAAAATGGGATAAAACATTATATAAGTTTTAACATAACATCTCTATTTGATAATACAATTAAAATTAAAACTAATAATTTTCAAAAAAATATATTCTTAAAAAAGAATATTCCATATTTATATAAGATGAATTTTATATCAGATTCTTTACAAAAAGAGTTTAAAATTACTTCTAAAAAAACTATTTCACCACCCAATGATAGTAGAAATCTTAGTTTTCGTATTGATAATAATATTAAAATTGATAAAGTTAGTTTTATTAAAAAAGATTATTTAGTAGATTTAGATTTTTTAAATGTAAGTACTAAAGGTTTTCACTCAATAGAACAAAATAATTTTAGATGGACAGAGGGTAATTCTACAATTTTATTAAATAAGTTAATTCCTAAAGAGAGAAATATAAAAATAATACTATATGCATCATTAGTAAATAATAATATTCCAAAAATTCTACTAAATAATAAAATAATAAAATATAAAGTTGATAAGTTGTCTAATAATAGAATAGTATATTCTTTCAAAAATATTAAAAAAGATATTGACTCTATTAATTTTATGGTAGAAATATTTGACCCAGAAAATGGAGATAAAAGAGAACTTGGTTTTATGTATCATGGATTAAAAATAGAGATAAAAGATAAATAAGAGGATAATTAATGCAAAATAACAATACATATATATCAGTTATTATTCCAATATATAGTTGTATTCAATCACTTGGAGAATTATATACTAGATTAGAGACTACTTTAACTAAAATTAGTGATGATTTTGAAATAATTATGATAAATGATGCTAGTCCTGATGGTGCTTGGGAAGTTATAAAAATATTATCTTTAAAAGATAAGAGAATTAAAGGTATAAATCTTTCAAGGAATTTTGGACAACATAGAGCTATAGCAGCGGGACTTGATTATGCAAAAGGTAATTGGATAGTTATTATGGATTGTGATTTACAAGATCGTCCTGAAGAGATAATAAAACTTTATAATAAAGCTTCTGAGGGATATGATATAGTTTTTGGAAAACGGATTGAGAGAAAAGATAACTTTTTAAAAAAGCTTGGTTCCAAAGTATTTTATAAGATATATGATTATTTTACAGAAAGTAAAGTTGATAATACTATAGCTAACTTTAGTATTATATCAAAAAAAGTATTAAATAGCTTAAAGCAATTAAAAGAACAGAATATAGTTTATCCTCTATTTATAAATTGGATAGGATTTAAAAGAGTAGAAATTAATATAGAACACTCTAAAAGAGAAGATGGAAAAAGTTCATATACATTATCTAAATTAATTAATTTAGCTATTGATAGTATTGTTTCACAATCAAACAAACCATTGAAATTATCTATAAAGTTTGGTTTTATAGTCTCTTTTATTAGTTTTATATATGCATTTTGGCTTATAATAAGATATTTTATCTTTTCTGTACCTGTTGAAGGATGGACTAGTGTTATGGTTTCAATCTATTTTATTGGTGGGTTACTATTTGCAAATATGGGTATATTAGGATTATATATTGGTAAAATATTTGATGAGACAAAGAATAGACCTTTATATTTAGTACAAGAAACTACATTTGAAAGTGAAGAGAAGTAATGGGGTATTTTTATATATTTGGAACAATATTTTTTACTGTATATGGTCAATTGATTTTGAAATGGAAAATATCTTCAGTCGGTAGTTTACCTCCAGAATTTTTTGATAAAATTATTTTTTTATTTAAATTACTTTTTGATCCATTTGTATTTAGTGGTTTTATATCTGCATTTATAGCCTCATTTTTTTGGATGGCTGTTATGACTAAGTTTGAATTAAGTTATGCTTATCCATTTATGAGTGGTGCATTTGTATTGGTATTTATTTTTTCTGTATTATTTTTTCATGAGGTTATAACATGGCAAAAAATAGTTGGATTATTATTAATTATTATTGGTATTATTATAACAAGTAGGAGTATATAATGGGATATTACACACAAAAAGAATTAGAACAGTTAGGATTTAAGTATATCGGTAAAAATATAAAAATTAGTGATAAAGCTAGTATTTATAACTTTGAACAAATTAGTATAGATGATAATTCAAGAATTGATGATTTTTGTGTTATATCAGGGAAAATAAAAATAGGTAAAAATGTATTTTTTTCTCCTTTTTGTTTAGTTGCAGGTGGAGAAAAAGGAATTATATTTGAAGATTTTACCGGACTTGCATATAAGTCTCAAGTATTTACACAATCAGATGATTATAGTGGTAAGACGATGAGTAATTCAACTGTTCCTAAAAAATATAAAAATGAATATAAAAAAGAGGTTATTATTGGTAAGCATTCTATTATTGGAGCGGGTTCAATTATTATGCCAGGTGTAATTTTAGGTGAGGGAACATCTGTAGGTGCTTTGTCATTAGTGAGAAAATCAACAGAAGCTTGGAGTATATATCTTGGAAATCCAGCTAAAAAGATAATGAATAGAAAAAAAGATTTACTTGAATTAGAAAAAGAATATTTAGAGAATGAATTTAGGTTATAATGATACCATTTAACAAACCACCATTAACAGGTAATGAACAACAATATATCATAGAATCTATAAAAAGTGATAAAATATCAGGAGATGGAAAGTTCACAAAACTTTGTCATGAATGGTTTGAAGATAAACTACAATGCAAAAAAGTACTTCTAACTACATCTTGTACTCATGCCTTAGAAATGACAGCAGTTTTGCTTGATATAAAAGAAAATGATGAAATTATTATGTCCTCATATACTTTTGTATCAACTGCTAATGCCTTTGTACTTCGTGGAGCAAAGATAGTATTTGTAGATATTCGTCCTGATACTATGAATATAGATGAAACAAAAATAGAAGAGGCAATTACAGACAAGACAAAAGTGATAGTACCTGTTCATTATGCAGGAGTAGCTTGTGAAATGGATACTATTATGGATATTGCTAATCGCTATAATCTTTTTGTAGTAGAAGATGCAGCACAAGGAATGATGAGTAGCTATAAAGGTAAAGCTCTTGGTACTATTGGACATTTTGGTACATTTAGTTTTCATGAAACTAAAAATTATACAAGTGCTGGAGAGGGTGGACTTTTGATTATAAATGATAAACGGTTTATAAATCGTGCAGAAGTTATAAGAGAAAAAGGTACAAATAGAAGTGCATTTTTTAGAGGAATGATAGATAAATACTCTTGGGTAGATATAGGTAGTAGTTATCTGATGAATGATGTAAGTGCTTCATATCTTTGGGGAAATATCGAAAAAGCTGATAATATTAATAATGATAGATTAGAGAGTTGGGAATTATATTTTAATGGATTAAAGGAGTTAGAGATAAAAGGATTGATTACATTACCAACTATTCCAAATAGTTGTATTCATAATGCTCATATATTTTATATAAAAGTTAAAAACTTAGAAACTAGAACAAAATTATTAGAATTTTTAAAACAAAATAATATTTGGGCAGTGTTTCATTATATTCCATTGCATTCATCTCAAGCAGGTATGAAATTCGGTAGATTTCATAATATGGATAATTTTACAACTTTTGAAAGTGAACATCTTTTAAGATTACCACTATATTATAATATTAGTAATAAAGATATAGATTATGTTATTAAAACTATAATTTTATTTTATAAAAAATAGTAATATCTAATAAAATTTTAGATAAAATATAGTTCTAAATAATAATTCATTTTAAAGATAAAATAATGATAGAAACAAATATAAAAAACTTAAGTGTCCAAGAGATAATGTATAAAATAAAAAATGAAGTTGAAAATAGAAAAGGTGTAGCAGATAAATTTAATAATGTAGATAAACTTAATATAATAAATAAAAATAGTATGCCATTTATAAAAAAAGATGCCTATACTTATAGTGATTTTACAAAATATCATGATATAGAGTTTATTAATAATTTATATATTGGATTATTAGATAGAAAACCAGATATAGATGGAAGAGATAGATATCTTAAATTATTAAGAAGTGGTAAAAGAAATAGAGATGATATAGTTACTTCAATTAGATACTCTAAAGAGGGTAGAGAAAAAAATATCACTCTTATTAACTCTACAAAAAAATACTTAATATATATTTTAACTAAAATACCATTAATTGGTTATAGTTTAAAATGGACAAAAGCTTTTATAAATCTACCAAAAATAATTACAAGATTAAATAGTTATGAGAGTTATATTAGTAGAGAAGCTATTATTAGTAATAATAATGATAGACTTTTAGAAGATACTATTAATTCATTAAATAATCAATTACACTATCAAAAAAATTTAAATAAAATAACAAAAAAATCTCTATTAGATAAAATCAAATATTTATCAATTCAACTTGAAAATATTAATAATATATCAAAAGATGATATAAATAATTTAACAAAAAGTATCAATCAAAAAGCATCAAAAGATGATATAAA